>Ga0209630_10000219_pt1 | contig 66979 bp, 64 predicted proteins | sample COG_01_FD_184745 | JGI IMG/M metagenome (GOLD analysis project Ga0209630, IMG submission 184745) | Pelagic Microbial community sample from North Sea - COGITO 998_met_01 (SPAdes) (version 2) | ecosystem: Environmental > Aquatic > Marine > Neritic zone/Coastal water | place: Helgoland, sampling...
AAAGTGCTCAAAACCGATTATAATCAGTGTTAATTTACATTTAAATATATGTAAAAATTTGCAGTAGTAGAGAATATATTTAATATATAAAACAATAACATAGCGTATAAACTGATGGGTGTATACAAAATATTATTTAAGCTCTTGATGTTCTCTTTTTTGGGCTTCTATGCTGTTTCAGGCTATTCATTAGCGCTGTCTGAGGCTGATTTAAAATCTTATTTAAATCAATCACTTGACATAAGAATTGAGTTAAAAACGGACGATACTGCTGATATAGATGATCTCAAGGTTGAGTTGACACAATCAGTTGAAAATTATACTTCCCATCACCAGTTGAAATACGAAATTTTAAAGAGTGGTGGGGTAAATATACTCAAAATAACCAGCAGTGACGTTATTCGTGAGCCCACTGTCGAATTTACATTAGACATCGGTTGGTCTGATGGTCATGTGGTTAGAAAGTACTCTTTTTTAATTGATCCGCCGCGTAATTGATTTCAAGGAAATTGAAGTAAAAATGAAACGTAAATTTTATATCGTCATCTTATTAGCTTTAGCTCCAACTTTAGTTAATGCACTAGGCTTAGGTAATCTTGATTTAAATTCAGCGTTAAATGAGCCATTTGATGCAAGAGTTCAATTGCTTTCTCCTACTGCGGATGAGCTCGATTCTCTGAACGTTGGCTTGGCTGATAGCGAAGCTTTTGCTAGAGCTAAAATTGATCGTCCATTTATTTTAAGTAATCTTAAGTTTGCTTTACGCCGCTCACCTGACGATGGACCTGATTACATTCGTGTTTTCAGTCAAGAGCCGATTCGCGAGCCGTTTTTAAATTTCTTGGTAGAAGTTAGTTGGTCTAATGGACGCTTATTCCGTGAATACACGGTCTTACTTGATCCTCCACTCTACGATCCTAATGCACGCGCTAGTGAATTCACTCAGGATCAGTCCACTAGTTATACTGCTCAGCCAAAAGTTGAAACTGTAACTATCAATGATCCGAATCATAACGTTGTTTACACGAATGACTTTGAGCAATCTAGTAGCCCAACAACTGCTTCGCCAAATATAAATTACTCCGGTGGTGATTATGGTCCGACAGAGCAGTCGGACACATTATGGTCCATCGCATCAGGAATGCGGCCAGATTCATCGATCAGTGTGAATCAAATGATGTCTGCCTTATTACGCGCAAACCCTGAAGCGTTTTTTAAACAGAATATAAATGGCTTAAAGCGTGGTCAGATACTACGCATGCCCACTGAGAGTGAGATTAATGCGCTCTCTAATGCTCAAGCATTAGCAGAGGTACAGTCACAGCATGCTGCATGGGATGGCATTAAAGACAATTTGTCCAGCGCGGTTAATGAACGCCCCGAGGTAAGCTCGGTTCCTGAATCATCGGATACAGCTTCAGAAGACACAACAGACTCTGTTGAAGCTGTTGTCGAGTCTGACCCTGAATTAAAACTAGTAGCAGCAGAAGAGACTGGTGAAGCCACACAGCAAGTTTCCAGTGTAGATGCTGGACAGGGAGAAGACTTGATATTGGCTCAAGAATCTATTCAGGCATTAACCCATGAAAATATGGAATTGAAGGATCGCCTGCAGGAATCTGAAGCTTTACTGGAAGATCTTAAACGTTTGTTGTCACTTAAAGATGATGAGCTAGCTGCACTTCAAGGACAGGCGCTTGGTGAACCTGACATTGACATGGCTGAGGAAGAAGTTGGCTCAGTTGATGAAGAAATGGTATCCGAAGCTGAAGAGGAAGCTGTTTTAGAAGATGAAGAAGAGGTTCTTGAAGATTCAGAAGAAGAGGCTTTAGAAGAAACCGCAATGGAAGCTGCGGAAGATGAAATGCTAGTTGGAGATGAAGAAGTCGTTGATGTAATTGAAACTGAACCTGCATCAAGTTCTGATGGCATCATGGGTATGCTTAATCAATACCTAGGCAAAGCAAAAGAATTCTTACTCGGCAATCCTATGATAGGAATGGCAGTAGCTGGTGTTCTTTCTCTCCTAATTCTGATTGTTGTAATAATGAAGTTCAGGAAAGAGCCAGCTGAAACATTAGATATAGACCCTATGACAGAAGAAGCGTTTCCTGATTTTGATTCGGGAGATTTGGGTGCTACTGGTGATGAAATGCCAGATTCAGAAGCTGTGACGGTTTTACCGCCAGATTCAGAAGCTGAGACGGCAATGCCTGAAGCGTCAGTAGAACTGGATATAGAAGAGGAAGCTGCTGCTGCTCCAATCGAAGCTGCTGCTGATCCAATCGAAGAAGAATCTGACGAAGACCCCATGCAAGAAGTGAATACTTATCTTGCATTTGAGCAATTCGATCAAGCAGAAGAATTTGTACGTAATGCGATAAATGATGCCCCTGATAATGCTGAGTATCACACGAAATTACTGGAAGTATTTTATACCTCAGGAAATAAGAAGAGTTACGAGGAAGAAGCCAAAGTCTTACATGATAAATTTGGTGAAGCTAACGAGCATTGGAATATGGCTGTCGCTATGTGGTCAGAGATGTCTCCTAATCGAGCTCTGTTTGAAGAAGGTGCGGATGATGAAGACGATGCTGCAGATAACACCGGTGGGTTTGTCGATGTAACAGCTGATGATGAAGCAGGAAGTGAAGATGCAGGTCTTGATTTTGATATAGGTGGTGCCGAAGAGTCACCAGCTGATGAAGGTATGCTAGATATTACCGCAGGTGATGAAGGTGAAGGTATGTTAGATCTCACCGCATCAGACGAAGGTGAAGACATGCTGGATGTAACTGCTGCTGTCGGTCTCGATGAAGTTGACGATATTCCAAATGATGAGCCTGAAGATGTGCTTGATATCTCTGGTGCTGGTGGTGACGATCTGCTTGATTTGACCGCAAGTGAGGAATCCTCAGGTGATGATTTATTGGATGTAACTTCGGCTGCAAACCTTGACTTAGATTCTGAAGAAGATTTGTTAGATGTGACTGCTGCTACAAGTGCTGGTGCGGATAGTTCTGAGTTACTTGGTCTCAATATAGAGCCTGAATCAGAAAGTCTCGATATTGATACTCCAGAAGAGAATGAAACTATAGAGTTTGATATGGGCGCTGCTGCTGAATCATCAGAAGAAACCCCTGCAAGCGATGATGAAAATGTACTCGATTTCGATCTTGGCAATAATGATGAAGATGATGGTATTGAAATTGAAGCAAGCGAGCCAGAGGATGCCGGTTTAGAAATAGATCTTGGTATGCCTGAATTAGAATCCTCTGAAGCAGAAGATGAAGGTTTAGATATTGGTTTGGAATTACCAACAGAAGATGAAGGTTTAGATATTGGCTTGGAAGCACCACAAGAAGATGAGCCTATTAGACTTGATGTAGAAGATGAAAGTGAGATTTCACTTGATTTTGATATAGGTGAAGACGATGGCATAGAGCTTGATCTCTCAGCTGAAACAGCTGATGAAACACCTGAACTAGAGTTAGATATGGGTAGTGCATCTGAAGCTGATACGGTTCAAATTGATAGCGCGGATATGGATTTTGAATTAACCATGGAAGATGACACCCCTGAGTTGTCGTTAGAGGATGATCTCAGTCTCAATCTTGACGAAACAGTTGAAATACCAAAAAGTGTTGATTTGAGTGGTGACGACGATGACGACGACGACGATGAGCATACTGTTTTCGTACCAAGGGCTGCACAACCTGAAGAGCAAACTGCAGAAGATGAAATAGCTACTAAGCTTGATCTTGCGAAGGCCTATGTGGAATTAGGCGACAAGGACAGTGCAAAGACAATTCTGGATGAAGTCATGGCGGATGGAAACGATGAGCAGCGGAAACAAGCTGAAGATCTCTTAGGTCAGGTTTAGAGAAAAAGTAAGTTTAGTGCTGCACTATTTCATTAAAAGTGCTCGTTCATCAATGCTTAAATAATTCAGCATAGTCATATTAATTTTATCATTAGCGTTAAATATTAGCGTGGCCAGTCCATAATGAAGATTGCACTGGGAATTGAATATAATGGTTGTAATTATTATGGCTGGCAAAGGCAATCAATCTCGCCAACGATACAAGAATGTATAGAAACAGCATTATCAACCATCGCAGATGAATCTATTAGAATACATTGCGCGGGAAGAACTGATACTGGCGTTCATGCGATTCAACAGGTCATTCACTTCGAAACAACATCCATAAGAGATACACATGCCTGGGTGCTCGGGACAAATTCAATTCTCCCAAAAGATATTTCGGTTACATGGGCATTAGAAAGTGATGATGATTTTCATGCTAGATTCAGTGCTGAGCAAAGAACCTATCAATACTTGATCCTGAATCGACCTGCACGCCCAGCTATATTCAATGGCTTGGTCTCCTGGGAATCTAGGCCACTTGATTATGCTAAAATGAAGCAAGCCTCATCATGTTTTATCGGTCAACATGATTTTACCTCATATAGAGCGGTTGCCTGCCAGGCAAACTCACCTATCAGAACGATACAAAACCTTGAGATTGATAGACTGGAAGACTGGATAGTGATTACACTTACTGCAAATGCCTTTCTTCACCATATGGTCAGGAATATAGCGGGTGTATTAATAGCTATCGGCTTAGGTAAGAAAGAAGTAAATTGGGCGGCTGAGGTACTAGCAGCGAAAGATAGAACAGCTGGCGGAGTAACTGCACAGCCTGATGGGTTATATTTGGTTAATATTCAGTATCCGGAGCGATTTTCTATTCCTGATGCAAAATCGATATTAGATAAATTTGGAATTTGTCGTTAGATAATTAATTTTATAGCAATTAAGTAATGAAAGAATGGAACACCTAAAACGTACACGGGTAAAAATTTGCGGTATCACAACTCCTGAGGACGCAAATGCTGCTGTTGCAGCAGGAGCTGACGCAATTGGCCTTGTATTTTATGCAGCAAGCCCACGCTGTGTTTCAATCAGTTTAGCTAAACAAATCACAGAAAACATTTCGCCTTTTGTTAATTGTGTTGGACTGTTTGTGGATGCAGATGATGCGTATATAAGTGAGGTTATAAAAGAGGTTGCGATTGATACACTTCAGTTTCATGGACAAGAAACGGAACAAGCTTGCGCTTTATTCAATAGGCCTTATATTAAAGCGCTTAGAATGAATGATAGTGTTAGTTTATTTGATGAAGTTGAAAAGTATCCCTCGGCTAAGGGTTTATTGCTTGACGCTTATGTAAAAGGTATACCTGGCGGTACTGGAAAAGCTTTTGACTGGAGTATTATCCCGAATAATTTGACGAAGCCTATTATCCTTGCTGGTGGTTTGGATGAAAATAATGTGAAAAAAGCGATATCTCAAGTTCACCCTTATGCTGTAGATGTAAGTGGTGGCGTAGAAAAGGAAAAAGGGATAAAAGATCCCGTTAAAATTAAAAAATTTATTAGTGAGACTTTGAATGCCTGAAACAAATAAAAAAAGTGATACTTCTGAAATCGAATCGTTTATGACTATGCCAGATAAGCGTGGTCATTTTGGTACATATGGAGGTCGATTCGTCTCTGAAACCTTAATGGGGCCATTAGAAGAACTTGAACAAGCATATAATAAATATAAAAATGACCCTGAATTTATCGCCGAATATGAACATGATTTAAAACACTATGTGGGGCGACCTTCACCGCTATATCATGCAGATCGCTGGAGCAAGCAACTAGGTGGCGCGCAAATTTATTTGAAACGCGAAGATTTGAATCATACCGGTGCACATAAAATCAATAATACTGTTGGACAGGCATTGTTAGCGAAATTGATGGGCAAACGGCGTGTTATTGCAGAGACTGGTGCTGGTCAGCATGGTGTCGCAACGGCAACAGTTGCTGCTCGCTATGGCATGGAATGTATTGTTTATATGGGCGCGGAAGATATCCAAAGACAAGCTATGAATGTCTTTCGCATGAAGCTCCTTGGAGCAACAGTTATTTCCGTTGAAGCAGGTTCTAAAACATTAAAAGATGCTTTGAATGAAGCTATGCGGGACTGGGTAACAAATGTTGATGATACCTTTTATATAATTGGTACTGTTGCTGGCCCCCATCCGTATCCAACTATGGTGAGGGATTTCAATGCGGTAGTGGGACGCGAGGCACGAAAACAATGCCTAGATCAAGCGGGGTGTCTTCCCGATGCTTTGGTAGCCTGTGTCGGTGGCGGTTCTAATGCCATTGGATTGTTTCATCCTTTTCTAGATGATAAGGGAGTATCGATTTATGGTGTCGAAGCAGCAGGTGAAGGTATCGAGACTGGACATCATGCAGCTCCTTTAAGTGCAGGAAAACCAGGCGTTTTACATGGTAACCGTACTTATCTAATGGAAGATAATTATGGCCAAATAATTGAAACACACTGTATCTCAGCGGGCTTGGATTATCCAGGTGTCGGTCCAGAGCATGCTTGGTTAAAGGATACCGGTCGAGCTAATTATGTCTCTGTTACAGATATTGAAGCATTGCAGGCTTTCCACGATTTGACGCGCATAGAAGGCATTATCCCAGCTTTAGAATCTAGCCATGCATTAGCGTATACAGCAAAAATTGCCCCCAAAATGGCCAAAGATGCGATAATTATTGCTAATTTGTCAGGTCGTGGGGATAAGGATATTCACACGGTTGCCGCACATGAAGGGATTACACTTTAAAATCGGGAATTTATAGATTATGAATAATCGCGAACGTTTGATGGAAATAATGACTGATCGAGAGTTGGACCGTTTGCAACTTGCGGATTTGCTAAAAGTTAAACGCGCAGAAGTTGATAGTTGGTTGTTATCACATGAGTCAAGAAATCATAAAGAAATACCAGATATGGCCATCGAGTTACTTGAGTTGAAACTTGGCTTAAAAGAGTAATTTGGTTAGTAATCCGGTATATCCTTAATTTTCGTTACCTATTTATATTTCAAATTAAAAATATTATGAGCAGAATTGAAGCGTGTTTTAGCGCACTTAAAAATAATAACAAAAAAGCACTAATCCCATTTATAACAGCTGGCGATCCATCACTCGACATGACTGTTGAATTAATGCATGTATTGACAGAAGCAGGAGCAGATATTATTGAATTAGGCGTCCCTTTTTCAGATCCTATGGCCGATGGGCCGGTGATTCAACGTGCGAGTGAACGCGCCTTGTTAAATGGTACCAATACAGATGATGTATTTAATATTGTTAAGGAATTTAGAGTCGAGAACGAATCTACACCCATTATTTTAATGGGATATTTGAATCCTATAGAAGTTATGGGCTATAAAAATTTTGTTGAAAAAGCAACAAATGTAGGCGTTGACGGCCTAATAATTGTTGATTTGCCGCCCGAGGAATCTGCCGAGTTTGGTGAGGTTTTGAAACCGTCTGGTATAGATCAGATATTCTTGATTTCACCGACAACACGGGGGGAGCGCTTGGATAGGATTTGTGAAGTTGCCACAGGCTTCCTATATTATGTCTCGTTAAAAGGAGTAACAGGCAGCAATCAGCTGGATGTCAAAGCTGTTGACGATAAACTGAATGAGATTCGTAGCAAAACTTCTTTGCCTTTAGGTGTTGGATTTGGGATTAAGAATCCGCAAATAGCAGAAGATGTTGGAAGGGTCAGTGACGCAGTTGTTGTGGGTAGTGCCTTGGTTGAAAGAATTGCTGAACATTCTGGTGACGGTGAAAAAATGAAATTAGAAATATCATCATTTATGAGATCTTTACGAACTGCACTAGATAATATTGGATAATAATTAAATATGAGCTGGTTTAAAAAAATATTACCGTCGCGAGACAAAACAAATGGGACAACACGTCGTACTGTGCCAGAAGGTGTTTGGACAAAATGTCCGGAGTGTAATGCTGTACTGTATCGTGCAGAGCTCGACAGAAATAATGATGTTTGTCCGAAATGCGATCATCACATGCGAATTAGTGCGCGAGTACGTCTGGAAACATTTTTAGATAGTGATAATAGAGTTGAGATTGGTGCTGAAGTCAAACCAGTTGATATCCTGAAGTTTCGTGATAATAAAAAATATAAAGATAGACTCAAACAAGCGCAAAAGAAAACGGGTGAGGATGATGCTTTGGTAGTTATGTCTGGAAAATTAAAAGGTTTACCTGTTGTTGCTTGTGCATTTGAATTCAATTTTATGGGTGGTTCTATGGGTTCGGTTGTTGGTGAGCGGTTTGTTCGTGCAGTTGAAACGGCAATAGAGATGAATGCATCATTAATCTGTTTTTCAACAAGTGGTGGTGCCAGAATGCAGGAAGCTCTATTCTCTTTAATGCAAATGGCTAAAACAGCGGCTGCCATAGCTATTTTACGGAACAAAGGATTGCCCTATATTTCAGTACTGACAGATCCAACCATGGGTGGTGTATCTGCAAGCTTAGCTACACTCGGAGATATTAATATAGCTGAACCAAATGCCTTGATTGGTTTTGCAGGTCCACGTGTTATTGAGCAAACAGTAAGAGAGACGCTACCTGCAGGTTTTCAGCGTAGTGAATTTTTACTTGAAAATGGTGATATTGATATGATTGTCGATCGTAGAGAATTACGCGATAGAATCAGCAAGTTGTTGTCAATGTTAACCCATCAATCATTAACTGCATGATATAAATTGTTTCTGACGCCACTTATGACTAGTAAAATTAAATCAATTTCTAAGTCAGGAACACGCCCCGATAAATTAAGATTTAACAGTCTTGAAAAATGGTTAGAGTGGCAAGAAAGGCTACATTTCACAGCGATTGAATTAGGATTAGAGCGATGTCGTCGTGTTGCAAATAATATGGGTTTGCTCAAGCCAGCGTATAACGTCATTAGTGTTGCCGGAACCAATGGGAAAGGATCTAGTGTCACCATGTTGGATAAAATCCTACGTAATGCAGATTACAAAGTAGGACGGTATACATCACCACATTTACTCCGTTATAACGAACGAATTTGTATCAATGGTGTTGAAGTATCAGATTCTGAACTGTGTGAATCATTTGATCGAATTGATCGTGCACGCGGTGAAATTTCATTGACTTACTTTGAATTCGGAACGCTTACGGCGTTAGACCTCTTTCGCCAGCATAACGTCGATCTGGCTATTCTTGAAGTGGGTTTAGGGGGTCGGCTTGATGCGGTAAATGTACTTGATGCAGACGTCGCATTAATTACCAGTATCGATATCGATCATCAGCAATGGCTTGGGGACAATCGTGAGAGTATTGCTAGAGAAAAGGCAGGTATCCTTAGAAACAAGGCACCTGCTATATGTTCTGATGCTAATCCACCACAAAGTTTACTTGATTGTGCTAACGCTTTGGATACCCCATTAAGTGTACTAGGACGTGATTATAATTTGACTATGGGACATAGTGATTGGTCATGGGAGACAGATAATATCTCTTTGGAAAAATTACCCAGACCTATGCAGTTTTGTGATTTTCAATTACAAAATGCAGCAGGTGTATTAATGGTATTGGAAAAAATAAAAAATGATTACCCCGTTAGTATAGAAAATATTAAGGACGGACTTGGTAGTTTTCGTTTTAATGGTCGCATGCAATTTATCCCTGGCAGGATCCCAAAAATATTAGATGTGGCTCATAACAGTGAATCAGTAAGGGAGCTTGTAAAGAACATAAGCAAGATTCCATGTTTAGGTCAAACTCATTTAATCGTGGGCATGTTGAAGGATAAAGATCATCCAGAAGTGTTTAAAGTGTTAAATAATATAGCTGATAGCTGGAATATCATTACCTTGACGGAAGAGCGTGGTAGTGATGCTAAAACTTTAATTTCAGAACTCAATTCATTAGGTATAAATGAAAATGTCGTTGAATATACAAATGTCGGCGAGGCATTAGATCAACTTGATGAGTTATCTATGGCTGGCGATAGAATTGTTGTCACAGGCTCTTTTCTAACGGTAGGTGCCGCACTTGGTCATTTAAACCAGGAGTCAAGCTAGATTAAAATGCATCAACGCTTAAAAGAACGATTGGTTGGTGCAGCAGTTCTAATTTTTATTGCTGTTATTTTTATACCGATGTTATTAACAGGACCTATAGATACTGGCTCCATTACTGATACCAATATTCCGGAGCGAACGACAGAGAAGTTTAATTCCAGGTTAATCCCGCTTAATAATTCCCGGGCACCAGACGTACCGATTAATACTGATGAAGAAGTTGTAGAAGAACAGCCTATTATAGACGACCAAAAAGGTGCTCTGATCGATGTTAAACCAAGTGTAGAAACATCTTTTAAACCAGAATCGATTAGCGCGGTAAAAGGTAGTGCTAAAAAGTCGGAACCAAATAAAACAGTAAAAGATAAACAAGTAGGACTGACCGCATGGGTAGTTCAGTTAGGTAGCTTCTCAAGTAAAGTCAATGCAGACAAACTGAATTTAACGCTTAGGAAATCCGGATTTCCAGCGTTCGTTGAACCATTAGAACAAAATAATGAAGTAGCTTACCGGGTTAGAGTAGGGCCAGAATTATTGCGTGCTGATGCCGATGCTTTACTAAAGAAAATTAAAGAAAATACGAAACTAAACGGTATAGTATTGAGCTATCCATAATTATTAATTAACTTAAAAAACATCAGATTACAATAATGTCTACAGCCGACATAGTCATTCTTTGTTTAATTGCATTGCCCACAATCGTGGGTGTTTTTTATGGTTTTTTGAATATATTATTTTCTTTATTATCTTGGGCAGTATCTTTAGGCCTTTCAATAAAACTCGTACCCTATTTCTCCCCTTTGCTGGAAAACTATGTAGACACGCCAATTTTAAGGATTGTTTTGGCGTTCATTGCACTGTTTATTCTAAGTTTGCTTATAATGAGCGGTATAAGTTATTTCGTAGTAAAGTTGTTAGGAAGAACGGGACTTACAGCCGCAGACAGGATTTTAGGTTTATTTTTTGGCATGGGTTTAGGCGGATTAATCGTCACAGTTATAATTTTTATGGCTGGATTCACAGCATTCCCTCAAGAGCCATGGTGGGAAGAATCAAAGCTAGCAGCTCCATTTGAGCGGATAAGCACATGGAGTTCTCGTTTTCTGCCAGAATCAATTACCGAATATCATTCATATGAACAGGCAAATGAAAATGATTTATAAACTACTCATAAGAACAATACTATGTGCGGCATAATCGGAATAGTTGCCAAAAACCCTGTCAATCAGGCTATATACGATGGCTTAACAGTTCTTCAACATCGTGGACAAGATGCTGCGGGGATGGTGACTTGTGATGAAAGTAAACTTTATTTGAGAAAGGATAATGGCCTAGTCAGAGATGTCTTTCATACCCGGCATATGCTTAACCTTAAGGGAAATATGGGTATTGGGCATGTGCGTTATCCTACTGCAGGCTGTTCATCTTCAGCAGAAGCCCAACCATTCTATGTTAATTCTCCTTATGGTATTACCCTCGCTCATAATGGCAACTTAACTAATGCAGAGACTTTGAAAGAAGATCTTATGCGTGATGATTTACGACATTTGAATACCAATTCAGATTCTGAAGTATTATTAAATATTCTTGCACACGAATTAAACGCAATCGGTAAACCTCGAGATAGTCTAGATGCAAAAGATATCTTTCATGCAGTTAAACGATTACATCAACGTTGCAAGGGTGGTTATGCAGCTGTAGCGATGATTACCGGTGTTGGCATAGTAGGGTTTCGTGATCCAAATGGTATTCGGCCAGTTGTTTTTGGAGAGCGTAAGACGGATAGTGGATCGGAATTTATTATCGCATCAGAAAGTGTCGCTATTAATGCTCTTGATTTCGAGCTCACACGTGATATTGAACCCGGGGAAGCCGTTTTTATTACCTTGAGTGGAGAAATCCATACCTTCCAATGTTCAGATAAATCAAATTACAGTCCATGTATTTTTGAGCATGTTTATTTAGCCAGACCTGATTCGATTATAGATGGTATTTCAGTTTATAAAGCTCGTCTAAGAATGGGAGAAGAGCTCGCTAAAAAGATCCTGAAGCTATATCCAGAGCATGATATCGATGTTGTTATTCCCATCCCTGACACAAGCCGGACGGCAGCCTTACCTTTAGCCACTATGCTAGATGTGAAATATCGAGAGGGTTTTGTTAAAAACCGATATATCCCCAGGACATTTATCATGCCTGGTCAAAGTATTCGCAAGAAGTCTGTACGACAAAAATTAAATGCAATTGATCTAGAGTTTAAAGGAAAGAATGTATTATTAGTCGATGACTCTATTGTAAGAGGGACGACTTCAAGAGAGATTGTTCAAATGGCAAGAGAGGCGGGTGCTAAGCGTGTTTATATAGCATCAGCAGCGCCACCAGTGCGCTTTCCAAATGTCTATGGTATAGACATGCCTACGGCAACTGAATTAATTGCTAATAAATGTTCCGTCGAGGAAATTGCTGAAAAAATTGGTGCTGATTGGTTAGTGTATCAAGACATTGAAGATCTTATATCTTCTGCTCATAAAGGAAATGAAAAAATAACAGACTTCGATACGTCTTGTTTTACTGGAGAATATGTTACCGGTGATGTGAGCACTGACTATCTTGAGCATATTGAATCAATCCGGAACAATTATGCTATGGAAAAGCAGGGTATTGATGAAGGCTTGACGGATCTAACTGAGAACCAATAAAAAAACCACGGCCTATTAGACATAGGACCGTGGAATAAGTAGGGGTATTTCTAAATCTGTAATCGCATATTCAAATGAATACGCGATAATAATCTTTAAGCAGTTTTCGAAAATGGAACGATGGTTGCTGCTTCTTCAACGCCTTTTTCAACCCATGCGCTTACTTCATCTTTTGATTCATTCATAATGTCTACTGTGTTTCTAGCAATGCCTTGTACCTTTGCGCTTGTTTCATTGATCAAAGCGGTTTGTTCACTGATGACTTCTTTATAATCTTTAGATTTACCAAGCATATCGACTTGTGCCGTTATGCACTCTACAGAAAGTTTAAAAAAAGCTTGCTGTTGGTCTGCAATCTGACCAACAATTTTTAAGTTGATGTTGTAAAGTTCTTGCATCGCATCGTAATTTGATTTGCCTAATTTGTTCATGGTTTCAAATATTTCATTAGTCATTGCTGTACTCCTAAAAAGTAAGTTTGTTACGCATCGCGTTGTGCAATGCAACAATTATTGCAATGCAGCATATTCGGATTTTAAAGAGCTGTCAACAGGAAAGTATTAATAATTATAGTTATATTAAATAACTATAAGTTATTGTATTTATTGGAAAAAATGGAATATTGAACAATGGTTTTATGTACTTAGATGATAAATGTGATCTATTCTTTATCTTTTTTATTAGAGAAAGGAGAATTTGAGGCCGTTTTAAAGAAGTTTGCCTGCATTGTTTTCCACATTTCAAGGTTTTGCTCAGCTAACTCAGACATTGCAGTCATAGGGTTTGTACTTACTGCTGATTGCAGTTGATCTTGTAGTTGTTTTTGCTGTGTCACGAAAAGATCAATACTTTTTTGTATGTAATCACCGGCAACAGATTGTACAGAATCACCATAAAATCGAATAATGTGTGAGAGGGCTTGTGTTGTGAAAAGCGGTTCCCCATCGTCCTCTTGTTCGGTGATAATTTGCAGAAGAATTGTCCTAGTAAGGTCTTCTTCGGATTTGGCATCTTTAACAATAAATTCTTTATTATTAATGACCAGTTTTTTTATATCTTCCAGAGTTATATATTTACTTTCTTCCGTGTCATAAAGGCGGCGGTTTGGGTATTTTTTTATAATTCGTTTATCTTCCATCTATCTGTCCTGAATAAAATATAAAATCATGAAAACTGCACTAATTACTGAATGTTAATTTAACTATTTATGGCACTCTTGAACAAGCTATTCTAATGTTTGCATGACACTTTAATCGAATATTGGCGCACTAAATAGTGCGCCAATAGATACTTAAAAAGTACATAAGTTTTTTGCTATCAGACTATATGATATGCCGTTAGCCGCTTATTTCATAGCCTCAAGATACAGTAAAGGCAGAAGTAGCCCTGATATTACTTATTTTCTTTCGACTGCCAGAGCGACGCCAAGGCCTCCACCTATGCAGAGAGTGGCTAGTCCCTTCTTAGCATCGCTACGTTTCATCTCATGAAGTAGTGTCACGAGAACACGACAACCTGAAGCGCCTATTGGGTGTCCAATTGATATGGCGCCACCATTCACATTAACCTTCGCAGTGTCCCAACCAACATCACGATTTACAGATATTGCCTGAGCTGCAAATGCTTCGTTGGCTTCTACTAGATCCAGGTCATCAACTGTCCAACCTGCTTTTTCCAAACAGCGTTTACTCGCTGGAATTGGGCCTGTACCCATAATAGCTGGATCAACTCCGGCGCTGGAGTATGAGGCTATGGTTGCTAATGGTTCCAAACCAAGTTCTTTAGCCTTGTTTTCAGACATAACTAATACCGCAGCTGCGCCATCATTAAGACCGGATGCATTAGCAGCGGTAACTGTGCCTTCTTTATCAAAAGCAGGGCGCATCTTTGCTAGGCCCTCAGCAGTTACACCCGCACGTGGGAACTCATCTTTATCGAAGATTATCGGATCACCTTTGCGTTGAGGAATTTCAACAGGAACTATCTCTTCATCAAACTTCCCTGCATTCATAGCCGCTTCAGCCTTTTGTTGAGAAGCTGCTGCAAATGCGTCTTGTTCTTCGCGAGAAATTTCATATTTCTTGGCTATATTCTCGGCTGTGGTGCCCATGTGATAGTTGTTAAAAGCATCCCACAAACCATCTATGATCATGGAGTCCTGCATCTTCCAATCGCCCATTTTTGTACCATTTCTTGATTTTGGCAGGATATGTGGAGACAGGCTCATGCTCTCTTGCCCGCCAGCGATGATTATATCTGCATCCCCACATTTGATTGCTTGTGCGGCTAGATGAACTGTCTTAAGACCACTACCGCAGACTTTATTTATTGTCATGCAAGGGACTGAATTTGGTAGGCCTGCGGCGATAGCCGATTGGCGCGCAGGGTTTTGACCTGTGCCGGCAGTTAATACTTGTCCAAAAATGACTTCATCCACTTGTTCAGGTTTAATTCCCGCGCGTTTAATGACATCAGCTATTACTGTTGCACCAAAGGTATGGGCAGGTAAACTTGATAGAGACCCTCCAAAATTAGCCACTGCTGTACGAACTGCTGCTACTATGACAACGTTATCTGTCATGTTTTTCCCCTCCGTTAAAATGAAAATATATGCAGGATTTTCTGTTGTTTCTACAACAAGAGGAAACCCGCTGATAATATGATGCGCTGCAAAAAAGAAAGCAAATCCTAGCAGAAATCAATCAGATCTGTCGAGTGGGTGCTATTATTGACCTAATTCAATCTATTTAATCTTGATCAAAATCAAGTCTATATAATTGATTAAACCGTAGGAAAGTAGATTATTTATGTGGTTCTGATTATTTACACAACACGCTAAGTGCATCGACCTGTAGCTAAGGTCAATGCACTATAATATTTTGCAGCTGTTGGAAGGTTGCGCTAGTGATAGATAATATGGTCTTAGATATGAATGGTTCGGTTATCAACAGCTAATGCGGCTTCGTGCATTGCCTCAGATAAAGTTGGATGAGCATGGATGGTTCTGGCAAGATCTTCGGTACTGCCATCAAATTCCATAGTGACGACCGCCTCAGCGATTAATTCCGAGGCATTTGGACCAAAAATATGAATTCCTAATACGCGATCTGTTTTTGCGTCACCCAGTATTTTAACAAAGCCACTTGCTTCGCCCATTGCTTTTGCACGGCCAGTTGCCATGAAAGGGAAACTGCCAACGCGGTATTCAACCCCGTCTGCTTTTAACTGTTCTTCGGTTCTTCCAACCCATGCAATTTCTGGCCAGGTATAGATGACCCAGGGAATTGTTTCATAATTCATGTGTCCTGGTTTGCCAGCTATACGCTCAGCGATTGCGACGCCTTCTTCTGATGCCTTATGTGCCAACATGGGACCTCTAACAACATCACCAACTGCGTAAACATTTTCCAAATTGGTATTGCAATGATCGTCAACAACAATGAAACCACGTTGATCGAGTTCAAGCCCGCATTCATCGGCGCCTAAACCAGCAGTATTGGGTGATCTACCGACTGCAACGATGAGTTTGTCGACAGTGATTTGTTGCTTACCCTCTGCGTCATCGTAATTAATAGTAACTTCGCGATTATTGCTTCCTGTTCCGGTTACCTTGGCGCCGAGCCGTATATCAAGCCCTTGACCACGTAAAGATTTTTCAGCTTCTTTTGCAACTTGGCGATCTACTAGTGAAAGAAAATCAGGCAAGGCTTCTAGTACAGTGACTTCAGAACCGAGTCGGTTCCAGACACTCCCAAGCTCAAGACCAATGACGCCAGCGCCTATAACTCCGAGGCGGCGCGGAACTTCATTAAACTTAAGTGCGCCAGTTGAATCGACAATCAATTTATCATCGACACTTGCTGGTGGAATTCTTGTCGGCACAGATCCTGTCGCGATGATGATATGGTTAGCTTCAACGACTGTTTTTTCATCATGCGTTTCATGAGTTGGTGATATCTCAACTTCTTTATTACTAAGTATTTTTGCTTGTCCGCGTAACCAGTCAATTTTATTCTTTTTGAATAAACCACTAATCCCTTGAGTAAGGGTTTTTACAATCTTTGCCTTACGTGACACCATTTTATTAACATCCATGGATACACCTGTGACGGTAATACCATGATCGTTTGACTGGTGTTTGATGTGATGAAAATGATGCGATGAATCGAGTAATGCCTTTGAAGGTATACAGCCCACATTTAGACAGGTGCCCCCAAGAGCAGGCTTGCCTTCATCATTTATCCAACTTTCAACACAGGCTGTACTTAGCCCTAATTGAGCACAACGGATAGCTGTTACATAGCCTCCGGGTCCTGCACCAATAACAACAACATCATACTTTTTCATATATCTTAAGCCTTAGGTTTATGTGACTACAGTTGTAAAAGGAGACGAGCTGGATCTTCCAGTTGTTGTTTTATGGATACCAAAAACTGAACCGCTTCACGGCCATCAATGATTCTATGATCATATGACAAGGCAAGATTCATCACTGGGCGTATAACAACTTCACCATTTTCTGCGACGGGGCGATCTTTAATTGCATGCATACCCAATATTGCACTTTGTGGTGGGTTTATAATCGGAGTTGATAAGAGTGATCCAAACGTACCACCATTAGTAATAGTAAATGTACCGCCGGTCAAATCATCCATGGTTAGTTTTCCGTCTCTTGCCTTTTCACCAAAGCCTCTTATTTGAGTCTCAATATTAGCAAGCGATAAGGAATCAGCATCGCGGACAATCGGCACTACTAAGCCTCTGGGAGAACTAACGGCAATACCAATATCGAAATATCCATGATAAATAATGCTGTCGCCCTCGACCGATGCATTAACAACAGGAAATTTTTTTAACGCTTCTATTGCGGCACGAGTAAAGAAAGACATAAAACCGAGTTTAGTGCCGTGTGTTTTTTCAAACTCATCCTTATAACGATTGCGGATGTCCATAACCGGTTGCATGTTCACTTCATTAAACGTCGTGAGAATGGCATTTTCTTGTTGTGCGCTCAATAGTCTTTCTGCCACACGTTTACGCAGCCGAGTCATAGGTACTTTTTCTTCGGGTCTATCACCGGTACTGCTTGTTAACACAGGTACCGCTACAGGAGGCGTACTTGCTGTTTCAGGCTTAGGTGCTACTTGTGGCGCAACGGTTTGTTGAGCTTCAGTGAATTTTTGCGGGGCATCAGCTGTCTCGTTTGACGCCATTGGGCTACCTTCAATGTGACGTAAAACATCTTCTTTTGTAACTCTGTCGGTATTTGTGGGAATTTCTGTCACATCTAATTTATGTTCTGCCACCATATTGCGAACGGCAGGGCTTAGCTTTGGCAAGTCGGTTTTAGAAACCTCCGTAGCCTTTGTATCCATTTCCGGCAAAGATTGTTGTGTTGGCTCTGACACAGGTGTTGATGACGTAGGGCTGTCACCTTGTGCTTCTGTATCAATTCGAGCAATAACTTCATCACTGCCTACTGTTTCGCCATCATCTCGTAAAATTTCAGAAATGACACCATCGTTTAAAGCAGCTACTTCGAGAGTCACTTTATCGGTTTCAATATCTATCAGGTTATCACCACGTTTTACCTGGTCGCCAACACGTTTTTGCCAGCTTATCAGTGTTGCTTCTGCGACAGATTCCGCTAATACAGGTACTTTGATATCAACTAACACGATTTTCTCCTTGGTTTATCGACGCAATACTGCGTTAACTTGTTTATGTGTTGTTACTTCTAGCTTATCAATTTGCAAAGCATCAGATATCAATTCTTTTTGTTGAGCAAGATGAATAGGCATTAAACCAGTAGCCGGTGACGCTGAGTAGAACCGACCTGCATAACCAAAGGTATGCTGATCTTTTAAGCAACCAATCATTGTTCCTCGAGATTGCATATAGTACCAACTTCCCTGATTCTTTGGTTCTTCTTGTACCCACACGACTTCTTTTAAATTTTTATATTGATCAATCAGTGCTCTTACTTCTTCTCTAGGGAATGGATACAGCTGTTCTATACGAGCAATAGCAATATTTTTAAGATCACTTTCACGGCGTTGTTCTAGTAAGTCAAAATAAACTTTGCCGCTACACATTAGCAAGCGTGTGACTTGATCTTTATCCAGATCATCAATTTCATCGATCACTGTGTGAAATTTGCCGTTAACCAAGTCATCCACCGGTGATGTAGATAGTTTTCTTCGCAACAGGCTTTTCGGGCTCATCACGATCAATGGCTTGAGATGAGTACGTATCATTTGTCTACGCAGCATATGAAACATTTGTGATGGTGTACTAGGGAAACAAACCTGCATGTTTTGTTCAGCACAAAGTTGTAGATATCGTTCAAGTCGAGCTGAAGAATGTTCCGGACCTTGTCCATCATAACTGTGTGGCAGGAATACGGTTAAACCACAAAGTCGCTCCCATTTAGCCTCACTAGAACTAATAAATTGATCAAACACGACCTGAGCCCCATTGGCAAAGTCACCAAACTGTGCTTCCCATACAACCAGAGCATTGGGTTCCGCACTAGCGTAGCCGAGCTCATATGCAAGCACAGCTTCTTCTGATAGCGTTGAATTAATAACCAGAAACTTCGCTTGTCCGTCTTTAATGTGTTGCAGTGGTATGTGAGTTCTACCATCTTTCATATTATGGATAATGGCATGGCGATGGAAGAAGGTTCCGCGACCACTGTCCTGTCCTGAAATGCGAATCGGGTAGCCATCATCAATTAATGAGGCATAGGCCATGGTTTCAGCAAAACCCCAATCCATAAGAATTTCGCCAGCACCCATTTTTTTACGAGACTCGATGATTTTGTCGACCGCTGGACTTAATTCGAAATCAGCCGGAATGTTTGTGATTGACGCTGTTAATTTTTCAATAGCCTCTTTTGTAATAGTCGTATCAGCTGGGTCAGTCCATTTTGTTCCAATAAAGCGCGTAAAGTTAAGCAGATATTTTGGGTTTGCATGTTCAGTATGAGTGCCTGCAACGCCTTCATTACTCTCAAGTGACTCAACATAGTTTTTAGCAATGGCATCGGCTTCTTCCTGAGTAATGACACCTTCTGAAATTAACCTGTCTGTATGCAATTTACGCACACCAGGGTGTTTTCGGATATGTTGATACATGATCGGTTGGGTCGACATCGGTTCATCAGCTTCACTGTGTCCATACTTACGGTAACAGACCATATCAACGACAACGTCTTTATTAAACTCCATCCTATAATCAAGCGCGAGTTTGGTGACAAATACGACAGCCTCTGGATCATCACCATTCACATGAAAAATAGGTGCCTGAACCATCTTTGCGACATCAGTGCAATACAATGATGAGCGCGAATCAAGTGGGTCACTAGTGGTGAAGCCAATCTGATTATTAATAATAATATGCAGCGTGCCGCCGGTAGCATAACCACGAGTTTGTGAAAGATTAAGCGTCTCCATGATCACGCCTTGACCGGCAAAGGCAGCGTCACCATGTATCAAGATAGGCAACACTTGATTGTGTAGATGGTCATTACGCCGGTCTTGACGCGCCCTGACCGAACCTTCAACCACAGGGTTTATAATTTCCAGGTGCGAGGGATTAAATGATAATGTTAAATGTACGCTGCCTCCGGGTGTACTAATGTCAGAAGAATAACCCATGTGATATTTCACATCACCTGAACCAGTGATGGACTCTAACGTTTTACCTTCAAACTCATCAAACAATTCACTTGGTTTTTTCCCAACAGTATTGACAAGAACGTTCAATCGGCCACGATGTGCCATGCCTATGACCATTTCTTTTATATCCTGAGCACCACCGGACTGTACAATTTCATCCAATAACGGGATGAGTGATTCGCCGCCTTCTAGCGAGAATCGTTTCTGACCCACATATTTGGTATGTAAATATTCTTCCAGCGCATTAGCATCAATAACACGGTCCAGAATGCGTATACGTTGTTCTTTATCGAAATTCGGGTTAGCAAGCGGTTCTTCGAGATATTTTTGAATCCAACGTTTTTGTTCGGTTTCATTGATATGCATGTATTCAGCACCAATTGAACCACAATACGTTTTTTTAATAATATGGACTATTTCGCGCAGTGTGATTTCATCGGCTGCGAAGAGTGACCCTGTATTAAAAGTCTTGTCCATGTCTTCTTCAGTGAGACCATGGTAAGCGGGATCAAGCTCAGGAATATCAGGCCGTTGGTATTGTTTTAGCGGGTCAAGGTCGCTTTGACGATGACCATTAAAGCGATGCGCATTGATTAATTGTAAAACAGCCGTTTGTTTTTGATGTGATACAGCATCAGCTGCTGGTGCCTGAGTTTGTGTCCTTTGGCGAGGGTGTGATGCCAGATTTGTATAGGCTTGCTGAATTGAGCTATGAGCAACATCTTTGCCTTCCGTGCCATTTTGCAGGGAGTCAAAATAATTACGCCACTCAGGTTCGATAGTTTCAGGTTTATTCAGGTAAACCTCATATAAATCTTCAACAAACCAGGCATTTCCACTGTATAAGCACGAGGGTATCGTGTTTTTCATTATTTATTCCTTACAATATTTATTATGTTTCACTCTGGATCAAAGTGATATTGACGCAAAAATACAGGAAATATCTACTGCTCTATATCAATTAGCGTAATTAAAATAGATATCACGCCTAACTATAAGATTTCCTGAAACTATTTCCTATAATTTTAGACTACTTTGTTAATAAACCAATGCAATTTTTATGCACAAATTCATTTCTGCCATTATATCCGATCTTGCTGCAATGCCATAAACGCCTGTATGCTTACGCAAAATTTTAATCATAACTACAAATAATAAGATAATAGATAGGAGAAGCTTAATGACTGATACAGTCACTATCACTGATAATCGCACTGGAAAACAGGTTGAATGTCCCATCTTAACCGGGGTATATGGTGCGCCAGTAATTGATACAAAAACGCTCTATAAAGAACTTGAAGTGTTCACTTTTGATCCGGGTTTTACAACAACGGCCGCATGTAAAAGTGCGATTACTTACCTGGATGGGGAAAAAGGTATCCTGCTCCATCGGGGCTATTCAATTGAAGAACTTGCTCAGAATAGTTCTTATCTAGAGGTGTGCTATTTATTACTCTATGGTGAGCTTCCAACAGAAGATCAATTTGATACATTTCGTGGGCATTTGAATAAACGCAATATGGTGCACGAGCATCTAGAACGTTTTTATACTGGGTATTTATATGACGCACATCCTATGTCCATGTTGATTGGTGTGACGGGTGCGTTATCATCTTATTATCACGAAGCAATGGATATACATGATCCTTTAGACCGTGAATTAACCGCGATTCGAGTTATTGCAAAGATGCCAATCTTAGCGGCTCATTGCTACAAGCACTCTGTTGGTCATCCTTTTGTCTATTCCAGAGATGATCTAGGTTATGTTGAGAATTTCTTGAATATGATGTTTTCAGTACCTATGCGTGAATACACTCCTAATCCTACTGCGGTTAAGGCACTTAATTTGATGTTGATCTTGCATGCAGATCATGAGCAAAACGCATCAACCTCGACCGTACGTCTGGCGGGTAGTGCCGAAGCAAATCCTTTTGCATGTATCGCTGCTGGTATTGTTACGCTGTGGGGTAGTGCCCATGGTGGTGCTAATGAAGCGGTTCTAAAAATGTTGGCCGAGATTGAAACTGTTGACAATATTCCAAAATTTATCGCGCGTGCTAAAGACAAAGACGATAAGTTTAAACTAATGGGATTTGGCCATCGTGTTTATAAAAACTATGACCCGCGTGCGACCATCATTCGCCAAGTTTGTCATGATCTACTAAAAGAAATAGATACGGTTGATCAACCAACATTTGAAATCGCGATGGCGCTTGAAGAGATTGCTTTAAAAGATGAGTATTTTATCGAACGTAAGCTTTATCCTAACGTTGATTTTTACTCAGGCATTATCTTGAAGGCGTTAGGAATCCCAACATCCATGTATACCGTTATGTTTGCATTGGCGCGTTCAGTAGGCTGGATCGCACAATGGTTGGAGATGATGGAAGACCCTGATTTTAAGATTGGTCGCCCGCGTCAACTGTATGTCGGTCAAGAAAAACGCGACTATGTACCTATAAATAAACGCAAATAATCTACTCAAATTATACAAAAGATTCAAAGGAGAATTAAGAGAATGAAACCCCCTGTTCGTGTTGCAGTCACAGGTGCTGCTGGTCAGATTGGCTACTCATTATTGTTTCGAATTGCTTCCGGGCAAATGCTCGGACCGGATCAACCTGTTATTTTGCAACTTTTGGAAGTCACTCCTGCCATGAAGGCATTAGAGGGTGTGGTGATGGAAATTGACGATTGTGCATTTCCTCTCTCGGCTGGTTTTGTTTTGGCAGATGATGCTAACACTGCGTTTAAAGGTGTTGATTATGCGTTGTTGGTGGGTGCGAAACCTCGCGGTCCTGGCATGGAGCGAAGTGATTTGTTGGAAGCAAACGGTGGTATCTTTAAAGTCCAAGGACAAGCACTCAACGCGAATGCAAGTCGAGATGTAAAAGTGTTAGTTGTTGGTAATCCTGCTAACACAAATGCACATACGGCAAAGATAAGTGCACCGGATTTAAATCCGCGTAACTTTACGGCAATGACTCGCCTTGATCATAATCGTGCATTGGCACAGCTTGCTGCGAAGACAGAATCACAAGTGAGTGATATTAAAAAGATGACGATTTGGGGTAATCATTCAACGACGCAATACCCTGATATTTCTAATGCAACGGTCGCAGGAAAAGCAGCTAAGGACATGGTCGATTTTGATTGGTACAAAGATCAATACATTCCTCGTGTTGCAAAACGTGGCGCAGAGATCATTGATGCCAGAGGCGCATCTAGTGCGGCATCAGCAGCGAATGGTGCAGTTGACCATATTCGTGATTGGGCTTTAGGAACAGCAGATGGTGATTGGGTCAGCATGGGTGTGCCAAGTGATGGTAGCTATGGTATTCCAGAAGGTCTGGTTTATTCGTTTCCTGTGACTTGTAAAGATGGTGACTATTCAATCGTTCAAGGTTTAGAAATTAATGATTTTAGTCAAACTATGATGGATGCCACACAAAAGGAATTGGAAGAAGAAAGAGATGCGGTAGCAAAGATACTTTAAAAAACTATTTTTCCGTTTAAATAAAAAGGCCGCTCAGCGGCCTTTTTATTATCTTAAAGAAATAACTGGCCAGTTTTGTTTCTCTGCTTCAGCTATCAATGTGTCATCTGCATCGACAGCGATTGCATGGTCGACTTTTTTTAAAAGTGGGATGTCGTTATGCGAGTCGCTGTAGAACCAACTCTCATCGAAAGTTTGTTCTTGATTCTCCAGCCATTCGTTTAAGCGAGTCACTTTACCTTCGGCATAAGAAGGTGTTCCAGAAACTTTGCCGGTGTATTGGCCATCAATTACTTCCGGTTCGCAGGCGATTAAATTATCGATTTTAAATTCATTGGCAATCGGCGCAGTGATGAAGCGATTGGTTGCCGTGATGATTAATATTTCATGACCTTGTTGGCGATGCTCATCAACGAGTTTGATTGCCTTGGGCAGCATGATCGGTTTTATTTTTGTTTTAATATAAATTTTCCGCCACTCTTCTAATTGCGCCCGATCATTGTCGGCCAGTACTTTTAACTGAAATTCCAGAAACTCATAGATATCCATGGTTCCCTCAACGTATTCTTGATAGAACTTTTCATGACCGGCTTGATACGCTTCAGAATCGACATAGCCTTGTTCGCTGAGGAATTCTCCCCATAAACAATCACTGTCTCCGGCAATTAAGGTGTTATCAAGATCAAAAATAGCGAGTTTCATGTTATTGAATATTAAGCAATTTAATAAAAGCGGCTAGTTTAGAAGTTATTTCAGATAAGGCAAATGAATTGCTTGTTTTGTTCTATTATTAGAGAATTAAGCCATCAATGATTATTTGGAATTAGAACGTGATTGATTCGGAAGGCTTCAGGGCCAACGTAGGCATCATACTGACGAATGACGAAGGACGGGTCTTTTGGGCGCGTCGGCTGGGTATGGATGCGTGGCAGTTTCCCCAAGGCGGCATCAAGAAAGACGAATCACCCGAATTGGCCATGTATCGTGAGTTGAAGGAAGAAACCGGTTTAGACGAAGAACATGTTGAAATAATGGGCTCTACCGATGACTGGTTAAAATATTGGCTGCCGAAACGATTTATTCGTCACAACACTTTTCCTTTATGCATCGGCCAGAAACAAATCTGGTATTTACTCAAGCTCGTTGCCGATGAAAGTTGTGTAAATCTTACTCATTCTGATGAACCGGAATTCGATATATGGAAATGGGTCGACCTGTGGGACCCCATAGATGAGGTCGTCTCCTTCAAACGTAATGTCTATGAACAGGCCATCAGGCAATTTGCCCCCTTTATATCATCAGGGTTTGGCCGCAGGCTTTAGAGAAGAACTATTGTTGTGGTTGCATCGCCTTATAACGCATTACATTAGACAATAATTTATTTGCAGATTTATTAGTTATACTATGAACAAAGCGTCTCATTGCTTCTGGTGCATAGTTCCCTGTTAGTAAAAATTCATAGAGACCTTCAAGGTGTGTTGCGCATTTTTTCATCGCATGATCGGCAATAACTCTGGCATCTGGCTGTGACTGAAGCTGACTGATGGCGAATTCATTTAAACATTCATTATATTCGGCTGACGACTCTCTGACCTTTTGATATTCTTCCTGAGTCATTTGTCCGGACGTTTTATATTCCGCATAAACATTAACGCTCAAAAGACATAACAATGAAGCCAGATAAAGACAGAGTTTAGGATGCATCATATTTCCTCACACAAATTAATTTCATATTAAGAACAACAATAACATGAAAGATTCAATTTTCCATACTCCTGACTTGTTAACTCCGGCCTATGTCTATGATCAAGCTAGTATTGTTACTGCGCTTGATAAACTGGTTAAATTGAAAGAAAAAACTGCTTGTTTGCCTTTGTATTCGATCAAATCTGCAAACATGACGGGATTACTTGAGGTTATTAAACCTTACGTGTCGGGTTTTTCCTGTAGTTCCTTATTTGAAGCGCAACTCGCGGCAGAAGTGCTTGATGAGGGGCAGACGATACATATAACAACGCCGGGTTATCGAGATGATGAGTGGGATAGCATTATTCAGTTATGTGATTTTGTTACCTTGAACTCAACAAACCAATGGCAAAGAGTGGCCAAAAAAATTGATGCCGATTCAAGTTGTGGTATTCGACTTAATCCCGAATTATCGTTTGTTAGTGACGATAGGTACGACCCTTGTCGACCAGACTCAAAATTAGGTATGACATTTGAGCAACTCGCTGTAGCAAATTCAAAACAAGAATTGAATTGGGAATCTATAGAAGGTGTGCATATACATAACAACTGCGAATCAACACAATATCAAGAATTAAAAAAGAGTGTGGAAAAAGTTATGTCAGGTCTTTCAGAATTTAATCCAGAAATAAAATGGGTTAATCTGGGTGGCGGCTATCTTCTAAATGATAAAACCGACCTAACACCATTAGAAGACACTATTAAATGGCTGCAAGAAGAATTTAATGTTGACGTCTATATCGAACCTGGCAAAGCAATCACTGGTGGAGCAGGTTATTTAGTTTCTACCGTTATTGATCTTATAGAAAGTAAAAATAAAACAATTGCTGTTCTCGATACAACAATAAATCACTTGCCGGAAGTATTTGAATATCAATATCAACCTAAGATAATGGATACATCAGATAAGGGTAAGTATGAGTACCGTTTAGTCGGGTGTAGCTGCTTAAGTGGCGATCTGTACGGCGATTATTCTTTTAAAAAACCTTTAGAAATGGGTAGTCGTATTATTTTTGAAAACGTAGGTGCTTATATGCAGGTTAAGTCCAATATGTTTAATGGAATTAACTTGCCAGCAAGCTACTTGCTGCAGAATAATAGTTTCAAATTGTTAAAACAATATAGTTACGATTCTTTCCGTAGCCGCCTTTAGTCAATGTGTATTAATAAGGCACTTGTCCCTCAAAAAATAGCGTTAATAAATAAAGCCCGCCTTACTTCTTTGTCTATTCAGGACCATCAATTTTTATCTTTTTCCTATAGAAATAACAATATTTGCCGATAGTTAATTAAATTATGACTCTAAGCAAAAGATTTGATGCAAACATTTTCTTCTGAAAAATATCAACGTGTATCTATTATAGAAAATCCGTTCAAACGTAATCTAAATACCGCGCTGTTTGATCTGGATAGTCGATTAGGTCGCAATATTAACCTGCTAGGAATTGTTATTACTGTAATCCTTTCCATGATAGGTACGTTGGACACGATTTCGCCTTCGACACGAAAATATATCGAAGCAACCGAGTTGGTGATTACATTTGCGTTTGCGTTGGAATATGTGTTGCGCGTAATTTCAGCTCGCAGAACCATTGCATATATGCTTAGCTTTTACGGCTTAATCGATCTCCTTACCTGGCTTCCATTGTTATTTATCGGTGATTCCACCATCGTGATTCGTTTGCTTAGAGTGTTGAGGTTGTTGAAGCTCATTCGTTATCTTAAGGCCCTACATTTATTTCTTTCATCACTTCAAGACACCATTGAGATTATGCTAGTTGTCGTATTTACGGTGCTAATTGTTATCGCAATTTCCGGTAATCTCATACATGCAGTAGAGCCTGAAACCATACCCAATGCCTTTATTGGCAGTTGGTGGAGTCTGGTGACCATGACTACCGTTGGTTATGGTGACCTCGTTCCCTCTACAACTTTAGGGAAAGTGATCGCATCAATATTGATGGTAACTGGGATCACAATATTTGCCATGCTTACAGGCACTATTTCCGTTAAAATTGCCCAAATCGTAAATCGTTCTCATATTTGTGCAAGTTGTTTGAATAAGCTGTCAGATGAGTATGGTTTTTGCCCGCACTGCGGTGTAGAGCAATCATATGATTTATCTCAACCTTGTCAGGCTTGTAATTCAGAAGTGCAGATTGATGATAATTTTTGTGCTGACTGCGGAACAAAATTAAATAATAAACCAGATAAAGAGAAAGTTAATACTAATCAATCTTAGTTGAAAGATTTAAATGAAACGTGATTCAGTATTACATTTTTTGAAATTGTTCTTACATATCTAATATTCATTAAGTATTGTTTTTTTATTATCATTATTCTTTCCAGCAGAATGGTCGAAAAGTATTATCGAGTTACGGTAATATGTCTCGAAACTGACTGTCTATATTCGCATCATAAAAATGGGATTTTTAAATAATCAATGTTGTCTGCTGGCAAAGTACTCTTTTTAGCTTTTTTTGAAATCTGTCGCTTGAACAAAGGGCCTCAGGACATACCTGCATCTAGGAATTTATTAACAATTTGTCTGGTCGTGTATGGTTTATTGTCGATTCAGCTTGCGGTGCTGTCACAGCCAATCGAAAAAGCCGTTTTCGCAGGTGTTCTGGAAGTGGCTTTGATAATGATCTTCTCCCTAGCCTTATTGCAAATAAGGGGAAAATCAGAAAGATGGGTGCAGATGGTCACAGCTCTGGCCGGCACTGGGATTATTATTAGTATTCTAGCGATACCACTATACCTTTTTATTGGTATCGGTGCGGATGATGCAGCCGCTTCTGGCGGAGTACATGCTTTGGGTTTGCTGTTCTTAGCCGTATTAGCATGTTGGAATATCACCATCATGGGGCATATTCTGCGGCATGCCCTAGACCTTAATATGTTCTCAGCTATTATTCTGGCGATTTCTTATATCTGGATCATCTTCAGTTTTACAGCGGCTATCATGCCTATGGAAGCGACTTAATGCATATTCACATTCTAGGTATCTGTGGCACATTCATGGGCGGCGTGGCACAAATCGGACGTTCCTTAGGCCACCAGGTCACTGGGTCTGACCAAAATGTCTATCCTCCAATGAGTGATCAACTTACTGCTCTGGGTATTGAGCTCATGAATGGTTATGAGCCAGAGCATCTTGACCCAACACCAGACATGGTCATTGTTGGTAATACTCTTTCACGAGGTAATCCTGCACTTGAGAGTGTATTAAATAGACAGCTCCCCTATATCTCTGGGCCTGAGTGGCTATATCAAGAAGTATTGAAAGATAAACATGTGTTAGCTGTATCTGGCACACATGGGAAAACGACAACGACAACAATCTTGAGCTGGATCCTCGAATACTCCGGTCTTAATCCCGGGTTTTTGATCGGTGGAGTGGCAGAAAACTTCGGCTTATCAGCACGTTATACAGATTCTGAATATTTCGTCATTGAAGCAGATGAGTACGACACAGCATTTAATGATAAACGCTCAAAATTTATACATTACCATCCAAAAACCTTGATCATAAATAACGTTGAGTTCGATCATGCTGACATATTTCACGATATTGCGGCTATAAGACGCGAATTCCATAATTTGTTACGCACTATCCCACAACAAGCAAAGATTATTGCCCCTCAAGATGATATAGAAATAGCAAAAGTATTTGAGATGGGTTGCTGGACTCCAGTTGAGACATTCTCAGGCTTAGATGCTGAGTGGTCACTTACTGACACTGACCGCGATTATCGACATTTTTCAGTGTTAAAAAAGGATGAGATCGTGGGGAAGGTTTCCTGGTCATTAATTGGTGAACACAACGCTAATAATGCATTAGCGGCCATAATCGCTGCCCATGACGTAGGTGTTCCTATAGACAAGGCTTGTGCTGCCTTATCTAATTTTAAATCGGTTAAACGACGTTTAGAGTGTATTTTTGATGCTAAGGGAATACGGGTCTATGATGATTTTGCACATCATCCTACAGCCATCTCCAAGACGCTCAAGGCCCTTCGGCAGCATGCAGGAGAAGGTCGCGTAATTGCAGTGATGGAACCACGTTCAAACACGATGAAGATGGGCGTTCATGCTGATACTTTAGCAGCAGCTTTTGTTGACGCAGATCAGGTTATACTTTTCCAAGCCAATAATGTCGATTGGGATATCACTGCACACATGAGTGATCTCGGTGATCGCTGTCGGGTATTTACTGACATTGAAGAAATTATTAGCCTGTTAAGCAAGGACCATCAGCAGGGTGATCATATAGTCATAATGAGTAATGGGGCTTTTGGTGGACTTCACAAAAAATTAATCGATGTCTTGTAATTGAATATGAAGATCCCTTTATTTCCACTTAATACAGTTTTATTCCCTGAAGGAGAATTGCAACTACGACTATTTGAGCCGCGGTACCTTGGTATGGTAAGTGAATGCTTACGTTCTGATGGTGGATTTGGTATTTGTTTAATACGTGAGGGAGGTGAAGCAGGGGAGTTAGCTGATTTTTTCCCTATGGGTACCTATGTCAAAATTAGTGATTGGGATCAGATGGATGATGGCTTGCTTGGGATCAAAGTGATCGGTGAGCGGCGTTTCAAGGTTGAGAGCTATGAAGTACAAAAAGATAATTTATGTATAGGGAGTGTCACTTTATTGGATGAAGATGATGAGACTCTCCCAGTCACATATCAGAATTTTTCTGACTTGCTCAAGGAGATAGCCAATCGCTATGAATTGCCTTTGAGGGATGTACCAGAGCGGTTTGAAGAGGCAGTTTGGGTCAGTGATCGATTGGCCGAGTTGTTACCGTTTGAGATAAGTGCCAAGCAATCTTTACTGGAAATGGATAATGCACTAAATCGATTCGACTATATGCAAGCGTTGTTAGAAAAGATTGATTCAGGAGAGTATTCACAAAGCTGAAAGGTCTAATCTATAAAGCTGGATGATTCTGGCTCTCCTATGATTGGATTTTTTAAAAAGCCTATCTTCTCAATTTCAATCTTGACCTCGTCACCCGGTTTCATATAACCACGCGGTTTCATCTTAACTCCGACACCACTGCCAGTTCCTGTCGCAATAATGTCTCCCGGCTCCAATGTCATCACTTGAGAAAGGTATTCAATCAAATAATAACAGTCAAAAACCATATTCTCTGTTTTGAAATTTTGTCTTAACTCATCGTTTACCCAAGTCTTGATAGAAAGATTTTGCGCGTCACCTATTTCATCAGGTGTGACTATCCAAGGTCCAACAGGGCCATGTGTGTCAAAAGACTTTCCCAAGGTCCATGTATGAGAACGCATCTGCCAGTCACGCACACTCACATCATTGACTATGGTATAGCCTGCAATTACTGAGGATGCTTGTTCGCGACTCACATGGCGGCAACGTTTGCCGATAACAATGCCGAGTTCACCTTCATAATCTAGTTTTTCAGATACCTTGGGTCTGTGGATGACATCGTCCGGGCCGATGACACAGCTATTTTGTTTATTAAAAAAAGTTGGGAATTCGGGTTTATCTAAACCAGTTTCTACAATGTGATCAGCGTAGTTCAGACTGACGCCAAAGAACTTATTCGGTTTAGATATCGGTGCAAGAAGTTGAGTAACTTCAAGAGGTAGTAGATTAGATGGACTATCTATTTTATTCCTTAGTTCATTTAATGCAGATTCACCCGCAAGTAAGAAACGAATCATGCCATCATTGCCGTTGTATTCTTCTGCAGCAGGACAGATGCCATTCTCTGTGGCAGCACCTACTGAAATTGTATTATTGTAGTTATATGAAGCAATTTTCATAAATTATTCTAAATGAATTATAAAGCTCTATTATTGCAGTAAATTGGCAGTAAATTGGAGTTATATTTTTAATATAATGATGTGCATTTTTAGAGAGTGTTTTTTACAGGTGCGTACTGAGAGTAAATCAAATAGAATTATCCATTAAACATTCTAAATGCAGCACACGGCTATGATTAAACGATTATTCAATAATAAAAATCAATTAGGCTTGCTAGCATTATCACCATTATTTTTAGTTATAAGCTCGTTTAATGATGGAATTAGTATAGGACTCATATCATTAGTTCTGATTGTAAGTCTAACGTCGATATTATATTTCTTAAGTAATTTTATCTCAACACAGCAAAGGCTCGTCAGTGTTCTTATAATCGGCGTCACTGTGATTTTAATAGCAAGAATGTTATTAAATTCGGAATTCTATTTTGTAGCAGACAAAATAGGTTTGTTTTTACCATTGTTAGTTATAAATAGTTTGGTACTCTCTCTAGGAGAAGAGGTTTTTTCTAAGCAGGATTATAAATCTACTCTGATTTATGTTTTGAGTATTGCCGTAGCGCTTTTGATTTTATTTATCATTTTAGGCTCCTTGAAAGGATTACTTGAAATGTTTTCGATTATCAACTCACCTGCAGGTATCTTTATTTTATTGGGCTTGTTGTTCGCGACAATCAACTTTTTAAAAACCAGTAAAGTTACTGACCAACTTAAAGAGTGAAAAGCTTTGAATAAAGAAAAACGAACACGCATATTTAGTATATTGCGCGAACAAAATCCTTCACCAACAACAGAGTTAGTTTACAAAACACCCTTTGAGTTATTGATTGCCGTTATTCTTTCAGCTCAAGCGACAGATATAGGTGTCAATAAAGCCACCAAGAAATTGTATTCAGTTGCTAATACCCCTGAGGCAATTTACGCACTTGGCTTAATAAAACTTAAATTTTATATCAAGACTATTGGCCTTTATAACAATAAGGCAAAGAATATCAATGAGACTTGCCGGATTCTTGTAGAAAAATTTAATAGTGAAGTACCACAAGATCGAGAGTCATTAGAGAGCTTGCCCGGGGTGGGGCGTAAGACAGCAAATGTTATATTAAACACAGCTTTTGGTGAACCGACTATCGCAGTTGATACACATATCTTCCGAGTATCAAATCGTACCGGTATCGCGCCAGGGAAGAACGTAAACCAAGTTGAGCAGCGTTTATTGAAGTTTATCCCTGATGAATTTAAAAAAGATGCACATCATTGGCTGATTTTACATGGACGATATACCTGTATTGCACGTAGCCCGAGATGCGGAAGTTGTGTGATATTCGACGAATGTGAGTGGAAAGATCGCGAAAAGCATGCAGAACAGTGATAAACAGGCGTAAAATACCAAGAAATAGCGGTTTCTTTAATTATGATTACTAACTGAAAATATGTTTGTTCAAGATCGAGATGAGGCACGTAACTACTTTTACCAGGTATGGAGTAAGCAAAAAAATAAGCTTCCATTAGAACCGATAGAGGCGATTATTTCTGATGTAATTATGGAGCACCCTGAATATCACCATTATCTTGAAGTGAAAGAATCATCAAAGGAAAATGATTTTAGTCCTGAACAAAATGAAACAAATCCTTTTTTACATATGGGGATGCATATCGCATTAAAAGAACAAGTAAGTTCTAATAGGCCGACGGGTATTAATGATGCTTATAAAAAAATAATGAGTAAATCCAATTCTACTCATGATGCAGAACATAAAATGATGGAATGTCTTGGACGCATATTATGGGAAGCGCAACGTAATAATGCCTTACCAAATGATGATGACTATTTAGAATGCTTGAATAAGGCTTGCTGATGTCAAAACGTAATGTATACAGTTTATTTGAAAAGCGTGAATCACATTCACTTGAAGAACAGCTCGCGCTATTAGCCGAAATCTCTCAAGGTTTCTCAAGTACGTTGGATATTTCGCAGACCTTAAACAATGCAATTGAGCAATTCATGGAATATATGAATGCTGAAGCTGCATCAATATTTTTATTAGAAACTGATTCTCATGAACTGGTATGTGTTGAGTGTGCAGGTCCTGTCGATATAACTGGTTTAAGGCTATCTTCAACACAAGGCATTGTTGGTAAGACAGTAACGACACGCGGCAGTCAGATGATTCGTGATGTACAAAGCGATCCTGACTTTTCGAAAAAGGTTGATATGGGGTCTGGGTTTCGTACGCGTTCGATTCTTTGTGTCCCATTAATCGTTAACAATGAATGTATTGGTGCACTGGAGTTATTAAATAAGAAGAACGATGACCTCTTCGGCGATCAAGACAAGCACTTGTCAATGGCATTAGCTTCTTATGCAGCTTTAGCTATAAATAATGCACGTATGGCAGATGCCTTAGTTGGGCAAGAACGTATGCGCAAAGAACTTGAATTAGCGAGAGAAATACAACTCGATCTTTTGCCCGACATATCCGATGTCACTAATTTTCCTGTTAATGGTATGAATGTGCCAGCCTTAGAAGTATCTGGGGATTTCTATGACTTTTTTCAGCGTGATGATGGATTAATTTATTTCAATTTGGCGGACGTGTCAGGCAAAGGCATGAATGCGGCCATGTTAATGGCAAAAGCGAGCAGCTTATTGCATCACTTAGCCAAAGATATTAGTGATCCAGGAGAATTATTAGCCAGAGTTAATGATGAGATCTGCGAAACCGTTTCACATGGTATGTTTGTTACCATTGTTTCAGGCTTTATTGATACTAATACATGCACGATTAAATATTCTAATGCGGGGCATCAACCGCCATTGTTTCATCACTGTTCTGGTGAGTTTGAGGAAATAGAAGCAGGCGCACCGCCGATTGGTATCTTGCCAGGCACTGAATTCCCTGTTTCAACCATTAAGCTTGATGGTGGTTCAGTTTATATTTTTACAGATGGTGTTACTGAGAGTCTGAATCATGAGCAGAAATTATTAGATGTAGGCGGTTTGATTAAACTGATTGAAGAAAACTCGGAAGTAACAGCATCAAAGCGATTGGAAGATATTGTTGCAAAGATACGGCATCCAAATGCTCAGCAACATGATGATATTACTCTTATGGTGATCGAGTGTTGTTTGAAATGAGTGTCGAAACCTTATTTGAAATTCAATTTCCGGCTAAAGCGGAACGCTTATGTGAAGTGCGGGCATTGGTAAAGAAAACGGCCGATGAAGTGGGTTGTTGTTCTGAATTAACGGATAAGTTGGTGATTGCTGTTAATGAAGCCTGTATGAATGTCATTCAACACGCCTATAAGGGTGATGAATTGGGTGAAATTGTGCTGCAAATGCTCAATAATGACGGCAAGGTTCATTTCAAAATAGTGGACTATGCGAATCCGATAGATTTAGATTCAGTCAAGCCTCGTGATCTTGACGATATACGACCGGGTGGGCTGGGAACACACTTCATTAACGAGATAATGGATGAATGTGACAGGGGACATCTTGAGGAGGGAAATGGAAACTACCTCGAGATGACAAAAAAAATAAGTTAATAATAAAACGTGAGTATTAAGCATGAATATCAATACACTGGAAGGGGAAGGGTATACGATTATTGGGTTAGAAGGTGATGTCGATCTATCTTGTTCACCCGATGCTCGGAAAAGTATTCTTGACGTGTTACAAACAAACAAAAATCTGTTAATTGATCTAGGCAAGGTAAGTTATATAGATAGTTCAGGAGTTGCCAGTCTGGTTGAAGGTTATCAGACAGCAAAAAAGCAGGCTTTAAAGTTTGGTCTGGTTGGTGTTAGTGATGCTGCGATGAGTGTCTTGAAATTAGCGCGGCTTGATAAAGTTTTTCCAATACATGATTCTGTAGCAGAGTTTGAAAAAGAGGATGCCTGAATCCGCTACTCATCCAGTAATTAACTCATTAGAACTCGTTGGCCGTTCAACCGTAAAGCTGATAGAAGAAGCGGGTTACTACTCTGCTTTATTAGTTGAATCACTCTTCTGGATCTTAGCCGGTCCATTCATAAAACGGCCAGTTCGCATTTCATCCATCTTTTCGCAAATGATGACAATGGGCATAGCAGCTTGCCCGATTGTTTTTGTTCTGTCATTTTCAATCGGCGTCATGTTAGCAATTCAAATGATTTATAACCTAAAGACATTCGGTGCTGAATCTCAGGTTGTCGTTGGCGTAGCATTATCTGTCACCAGAGAATTTGGTCCATTAATAACCGGTATTCTGATTGCCGGCAGGACAGGTTCATCATTGGCAGCAAAAATAGGCACTATGCAAGTCAATCAAGAGATAGATGCATTACGCGTAATGGGAATCAACCCAGTAAGATATCTGGTTGCTCCAGCCTTGTTTGCAATGATGATTATGGTTCCCGTATTGACTTTTTTCTCTGATCTGGCTGGTCTGTTAGGCGGCGCAGTATATACAAGTATTGAAATCGGCTTGAGTTTCGATGCTTATATAGATAGGACCGTATCAGCTTTGGCCGTGGCAGATGTGATGCAGGGAATATTCAAGAGTCTTCTCTTTGCCTTAATTATTACTTTGGTTGGTGTTAGCAATGGCTTTTCCGTGACAGGAGGCGCAGAAGGTGTTGGTAAGGCTACAACACGTTCCGTAGTTCTTTCAATTTCATATATCGTCATTGCTGATATGATTTTTACTTATTTTTTAAATTTGTAAATGATGGCAAATAATAATAGTGCAGCTATTGAAGTTATCGATTTGGTAACGCATTACGGCCCACGTGAAATCTTGCACGGCATTAATCTGACCATTAATGAAGGTGAGATAATGATCATCATGGGCGGTAGTGGTTCGGGTAAAAGTACATTGTTACGTTATTTACTTGGACTTGGTATTCCTACCAGCGGCAGTATTAATTTACTTGGCAAGGATATTACCAAAATCAGTAATACAGAAATGCATCAACTGAGACAGAATATGGGTGTCGCATTTCAGGGCGGGGCATTACTAAGTTCAATGTCTATTGGTGAAAATGTTCAATTACCATTACGCGAACATACGCACCTCGATGAAAAAACAATGGAGATCATGGCCCGAATGAAGCTTGAGGTCGTTAATCTTGGAGGCTTTGAAAAGTTAATGCCGGCAGAGTTATCCGGCGGCATGATTAAACGCGCTGCCGTTGCTCGCGCCATCGTCATGGATCCAAAATTGATGTTCTTCGATGAGCCTTCCGCAGGTCTTGACCCGGTTGTTTCTGCTGAGTTGGATGAGCTTATTTTAAATCTAAGAGATGCAATGAAAATGACGATCGTTGTTGTTACGCATGAACTAGAGAGTGCTTTTAAAATTGCTGACAGAATTACCGTGCTTGATCAAGGTAATATTCTGATGACGGATACAGTAGAAAATATAAAAAATTCTGACAACGAACGAATACAATCATTATTAAATCGACGACCCAGTAATGATGAAGTGCAAGCAGATGAATATTTAAATCGATTAACAGGTGTGTAGCAAAGATTATGAAACGCGATAATATTAATTACCTTGTTGTAGGATCTTTTGTCATTATTGTACTGCTTAGCTTCTTTGTGTTTCTTTATCAATTAATGGGTAGTAATGGTCCGACAGAAAAATATTATGTTACCTACAATAATGTTTCAGGTATTAAATACGGGACTCCGGTGGCGTTTGAAGGCTATCAAGTTGGGCAGGTTGAAATAATTGAACCCATCAGGGAAGAGGGTAAAACAAATTATCGTTTAACGTTGTCCATAGAAAAAGAATGGCCTATACCTGTCGATAGTCTCGCCAAAATAGTTGCCTCCGGTTTACTCGCCGCAGTGACTATTGATATTGCAGAAGGAAGCAGTGATGTCTTGCTTGAGCCGGGATCAGAAATAACAGGTAAAGAAGCGGCTAATATTTTTGCGACGGTAAATGAAGTAGCATCAGATCTTCGTGATCTGTCTCAAAGTAGCATAAAACCATTATTGGATAATCTAAATAAGCAGGTTATTTCTGTGTCAACAGAACTGACCGATATCACTAGAAATACGATCAAGCCATTACTTGAAAATTTTAGTAATCAGGTCGAGCAGACTAATATGGTTAGTAAGATAGATACGTTAATTACTAACTTGAATCAGACATCGGAAGATCTGCAAAAGGTATTTAATAGTCAAAACCAGACAAACTTAACAACTTTTTTAGATAATATGAGTAACGCATCAACAGGAATGAATGAGTTAGTCGCCAATATCGATAATACGAGGAAGTCAATGGACCTGCTCTTGAGTAATATTGATAATGTCATTGGAGATGTTAATTACATGCTTGAAGATAATGATGGAAAAATGAGCGCTTCACTAACTGACCTACAAAAGACCTTGTCGGTAATGTCTACGCATATAGATGCTATTACTCATCATCTTGAAGGGAGTAGTCGAAATATTCATGAGTTCACGAGACAGATTAAAGAAAATCCGGGTTTGCTTATTCGTGGTTCAGCTCAAGTTGAAGAGGTTGAGTGATCATGCGCTGTAGTATTTTATTGTATTGTTTTTTAATATTGATGGCTTGTTCCAGCCAAGCGCCGCTACCAACAGATCATTATTACCGTCTGCCTGGATTAAGCGATGTTAACCCTGATGAGCAGCGGGTGGGTTCAATTAGTGTCATTACATTTCAGACAGAGGGTTTATATCAGGAACGTGCAATCCTCTATACTGAAGATGAGATAGAGTTAAAACAATATCATTATCACCATTGGACCGATTCTCCGAGCAGATTACTACAAGAACGTCTGGCCGAAAGGTTACGTTTGAGTAATATCTCAAAATTAGTTTTAAATACGTTTGAAGGTAATAGTGAATTTATCATTAAGGGACAAATTAAAGCCTTTGAGCGATTGCAACAAAAAGGCAGTGAAAGTGTTTATGTGAAATTATTGCTTCAGGTTAATTCTAATTTCAAACATGCCCCAATTTTACATAAAGAGTATGTACAGACTGTGGCATTACCATCCAACAATATTGCAAATGCAATTAAAGCATTTGCAGAGGCAGTAGATTTAATATTTAACGATTTCTATGTCGATCTTGTTGAAATTATCAAGGACTAAAAAAAACGGGCCAATCAAGTGATTGGCCCGTTTTTCATGTAAAAGCAGTATGTGTATGTGTTTTAGTATATTTATGCAGATGAAAACTCCATCTTGATGCCGGCCAATTCAATCAGATCACTGTCTTTTAGCTGATAGGCCTTTGCGCCGATTTGTTCACTGTTGACCAGAGGAAAATTGTTACCCTCAATATGTGTCAGGAAGTAACCCTGAGGTCGACGTGAAATGACGGCGACTTGAGTGCCTGGTTTACCTAAGGTTATCAACGCCTTGGTTAATTCCAGTTCTTTGCCTGCAATTGGGCCATTTAAGACCGTTAGGCGGCCTAATGGCATACCACCGCCGGCTGGTGGCGCTGCAGCAGCAGGGGCAGCAGATTCAACAGCTTTTTCGGCAGCTTGTGCGGCAGCAACTGCAGCGCTGGCCGAGCTAGGTTTGATGATCATGGTTTTTTCAAAATCGTCATCATCAGCGGTTGCATGCTCGTTTACATATTTGAGCTCATGCTTACCAATGGCAATAACATCACCATCTTTAAGTGCGTGTTTTTTAACAAGTTTACCGTTAACGTAGCTGCCATTAGTACTACCAAGATCTTCCAGAAAGGAATCATCAAGTATGGTAATTACCAAGGCATGCTTACCGCTAACCGCTAGATTATCTATTGGTATGTCGTTGTCAGGCTTACGCCCTATGGTCAATCGTTCCTGATTGAGTTCGTATTCGCCTTGAACGACGCCATTCATGCTCAGAACTAACTTCGCCATTGCTAATTCCTATCCCCGTATTTCATTTAATAAATCGATTTTTAATTTTTGTTAAAAAATCCTTGGGTGAAGAATACTCTTCCCGGATACGCACCAATATTATTGAGGTGTTATCCTTGCCCCCTCTTTTGTTCGCAAATTTCACTAATTCATCTGCTGTTTGTGCAAGATTAGCACTATATTTACTTAGGGTTAAGTGAATTTCTTCATCTTTTACTAGATCTGTTAATCCATCCGAACAAAGCAGGTAAATATCGTCAGGTAAAACCACTTCTTCGACCACATCAACATCGACATCAGCTTCAATTCCCATTGCACGAGTGACCAGATTCTTCGGTGTATTAGCATGTGCTTCTTCTGAGGTGTAAAGCCCTCGGTCAATCAATTCCTGTATCAAAGAGTGGTCTTTGGTTATTTGTTGTAACTCGTTGTTTCTTATTCGATAAAGTCGTGAATCCCCGACATGCGCAATTGATAAAACGTTGTTGTGGAAGAGGCCAACGACGATGGTTGTGCCCATGCCCTGACATTGTGGATCTGCTTTTGCCGTATTATAAATTACTGAATTTGCGTGAGTTATGGCGTTGCGGATGAGTAAAGATTCATTGCAAAAACCCGTAGACTCGTCAATTTGTCCACTTTTTAACTTTTTCAGGCCATTAGTTATACCAAAGAGAATATTGGTGACTGCCAGTGCGCTGGCTACTTCGCCTGCCTTATACCCACCCATTCCATCAGCCAGAATAACAATTCCATTACGGCCATCTGTTATTGTGCTGTCTTCATTATGTGGTCGCTTCAAACCAACATCAGATTGATTTGCTATTTCAAGTTTAGCTGATAAGTCCATCATTTATTTTTCTTTATATTTTTTAGACAGTTACGTAAATCTTTAGCCAACTCTTCACCCGTTTGATAGCGGTCTTGAGGTGATTTCTCTAAAACTCTATTCATTATCGCACTAATTTCTGGCGTATCCCGCTTTAATTCCTTACGCAGGCCTATTATTTCAGGATGTGGTTCATTTGCAATGCTAAACATTAATGCGGCCATAGAATCGCCTTTGAAAGGCAGTTGTCCGCATAATAATTGGAATAGCATTACCCCTAGAGAAAACAGATCAGAACGGCCATCGATACGTTGTCCGATCAGTTGTTCAGGCGACATATAGGAAGGTGTTCCTAAAACCATACCCGTTTTAGTCTTATTTGAATCAGTAATACGTGCTATTCCGAAGTCTGTTAGTTTTATCGTGGAAGCAGTAGGAATTAACATGACATTGGCAGGTTTTATGTCGCGATGAACAACCTTTTGTTTATGCGCATAATTTAGCGCCTCAGCAGCAAGCGTAATAAGTTGTATAACAGTTTTAACAGGTAACAGCTTATCTGGTTTCGTATAACGAATAAGATCATGACCATTGAGGTATTCCATAGAGATATAGGCTAGATCATGTGCTTCGCCAACATCATAAACAGTCACGATATTAGGATGTGTTAAGCGACCCGCTGTTTCTGCCTCTCGAAAAAAACGTGATTTAACATCATCTAATTCATCTTCATCAAATTCTTGCGATAGGGCCATCGTTTTTATTGCAACGACACGATTAATTTTTGGGTCTTTGCCTAGATAAACTTTACCCATGGCTCCTTGACCTAATTCTTTCTCTATTTCATAACGACCTAATGTTATTTTTTCGTTTCCGTCTGAAATCAATTCATGGGGTTCTGGAACGTCTCCAGCGCCAAAGACCGTAGTATTGTTCATAGCCTTGTGACGTTTAATTTGTTGTCGTACATCTCGATAGTCGGGAGCATACTCAGCAATTGATTCGTAAACATTGAATGCTTTATCGAGTTGTTGTCGTTTTTTAAACTGAGCAGCTAGTTGGTAAAGTAAGGGTATGAATCTATCTTGTTTTTCACATTGCTGTAATAAAACCCAGGCGTCATCAAAATTTCCCTCTTTTATCATTATTTTTGCTTGTGAGAGTCGTTTGTCTCGATTTATCCAAAGGAATGACACATAGCTTAAGACTGCGAGGAATAGTAATGCAGGGATGATAAGGTTAAACCAATCCAGCTCAGAAACAGGGTAATACTTGTTTAAAGACAATGTCAGCCATAATAATGCAATGCAGATTATGACCCCTGCAAGAAACCCACTACGCCATTGAATCTGAGATTGTTTATGCTTAAAAGATTTGTTATTCATTTTGATCGAAACTAATACAATGTATCACGATACATTATTACAGCCGTGAAAAGAATCAGATCTTATTGATTACATAACTGACCCTTATGTAATCAATAAGTAATATTCTTATTAGCAATTGTCTTTTATATATTCTTCGTACTTTGATTCTTCAGACTTTCGTTCTTCATCAGAGAGAAATTCCGGGTTATTCGGGTCATCCGTTTCTTTGTATAAGCGTGAGGAATTTTTGGTTTCTTGCAGCTCCTTTCTTACTCGATCACACTTCAAACCCTGTTTTTTGTTTTTTTCTTGCTCTTCATACTGTAGTGCTTTTTTCTCATCGCGTTCTTCTTTGAATACGCTCAGCAGTTTTTGTTGTTTCTGGTAACGCTCTATATATTGTTGATCTTTTTTAGGTGCGTTTTTTATATTTATTTTTTCGGCATTGTTCGTCTTAGGTTTGTCGCCATAGACTACTTTGCCATTCTCGTCGACCCATTTAAAAACTTCTGAATGTACTTTGTTTAGAAAAAATATCTGTGTTAAAAAAAATAATATAATGAATAGAGCTCTATTATGCATGTCTTCCTTCTCCTGACTATTAATATAATAATCATGCTACTTTTCTAACTGGTTTCCTTTTCATTATATTAGACTCTATCGCTGCTTTTAATTCGGTGCAAATAGTTTTAAATGATTGTAATTCATTCATTGTAAGCTGTTTATCTGTTTTACCGTGATCTACAAAAATACACCCGGCAATTATTTTGTCGACATAAAATGATTTTAATATGATAGTTGCGTTCGTTCGCATTGGGCGCAAAGAATTTGGAAGAAAATCATTGAATTTATGCTGATTATTAGAGTTGATGCATAATATCTGTTCTTTTTTTAATAGTTGATTAAAAAGTTTGTTCAGTTCAAGGGGAATTCTGAGGTGATTCAGCTTAGGGAGATCCTTATTTATTTTTTGAAGATAAATATTTAAACCTTTGTCATTTGAATCAAAAGACATAAACGCTACACGCGAGAATCCAATACACTCTTTCATAGAAGTTAAAGCTATTTCTATTAGCTCGCGTGTATTGTTATTTGAATTATTAGAACGTAATAACTTTATATAGTGAGAAAGTGTATTATTTTTTTGCGTATTAACTACAGTGTTCACTTCAGATTCTTTTTTTATTGGAGCTGAGTAGCTCATCATCAGTTGCAGCAATGGTTGATAAGGTAAATATTTTTGACTGTTACGAATTGAATGAATAATTATCCAATTTATTGTTCCAGGCGTGCGGTTTACTGGGGTACGAATGTATTCTGCTGCACGGTTGATTAATTCTTCGGGGTAATAAACTGAGGCGTGCGAGTATATCTGGTGCATGCATTCTGTCGCAAGACGAATACCAGTTATCTTTGGGTTATGGTGTTTGCCGGAGTAACTTTCGCGTATAAGCTCAGGTAGTTGCCAGTTTTGTGCAATAGCTTGTGCAATTTCATCAACACGATAGCCAAGTAATTCTTTCTCTTTTATTTTGTGGTTCTCATCTGGAGAAAGATATATCTTTTCTAGACCATCTGCTTTGTCAGGATCAACTATATAAAGTAGGAATCTGATAAATCCTCGGTTTAAAGCGGCGGTAAAAACTTCGTTGTTTTCTGACTCTTTCCTAAGAATAGAATATTCTTTAGCCATAAAGGCGATTTGATATTGGTGGGCATAGATTTTAAAAACTTTTGCAGCCGTATCTTTATCCTGTACTTTTTCAAGTACAGGCAAGTCAGTCAGCTTTTTTATAACAAGTGGAATACTGATTAATGATATTGCATGAGACAGAGTAGTGATTTCTTTTTCCGTAGAACGACCAGCATGGCGTAACAGAGAAATTGAAAAGCCCGGGTCTTGTCGCGCAATTTCGGTCAGAACTGTGACGGTTATATCTTGTTCATCTCTTTGTAACTCGTAAATTCTGTGTTTACTTGTATATAAAACAGGGATCTCGCAATCGCTAAAGACTTTAATCCAGTTGGATAACTTATTCGCCATAGTGCCTCTATACCTTCCTGTTGAGAAATTATTAGAGACAAACAGAACCAGAATAAAACTACATAACGGAGAAAAGTCGCCCCTACAGAGAGATTATCGGACGAATAGGGTAAATCTTGAGTAAAATCAGGGGATAGAAGGAATCTATCCCCAGAGTGAAAAGCTTGTTTAGCGTTCCAGGTATTCTAGTTTACCTTTCTTGTCTTTCCATTCATCAGCATCTTCAGGACCTGGTTTCATCTCATTAATGACGGGCCAATCCTTTGATAACTCAGCATTTAATTCGATAAAGTTCTGCATTTCTTCAGGAACATCTTCATCGGCCATAATGGCTTCAACCGGACATTCTGGTTCACAAAGAGTGCAGTCGATACACTCATCCGGGTCAATGACCAACATGTTTGGCCCTTCGTGGAAACAATCGACCGGACAGACCTCTACACAGTCTGTGTATTTGCATTTAATGCAGTTTTCGATAACAACAAATGGCATCAGATTTACCTATAAATTCAAGTGTTAAAAAGAACGCGATCATACTCGTTCCTTGCCCTGCATAAAAGACCATTCAATTAATTAAATTGATATTTAATTATCACTTTTTATTATTTCAGATATTTCATCGGCCAGTGCTTTACCTTTTTTGAACTCAGATATAGCAATTCCTGTTTCTCCGAGTTTGGATAATATCTTTATTTGTAGTTGCTCTGCTGAGCCTGTCTCATAGTGAATAATCCATGATTTCATGTCCTTATTGTCATTCTCTATTTTCCCGATTTCGCTTATTTCATTTAAAAATTCGCTTAAGTGGATATCGATGGGCGCCTCCAACCTGAGACTAAAGCATTGACCGCTACGTTTTAATTCAGTCAGGCTGGAATGGATTACTAATTTACCTTTATTCAGGATCGCGATATCGCTACAGATATCTTCAATTTCGGCTAAATTGTGTGAGCTTATGATGACGCTATATTCATTACCTAGTTCACGGAGTAAATTTCTAACCTCAGTTGCAGCAACTGGGTCGAGCCCCGATGTTGGTTCATCCATTAATATTAATTCTGGCTTTCCAATCAAGGACTGAGCCAACATGATACGTTTGCGTTGACCAAAGCTTAATGTTTCTGGAAATTGTTTCGCAAAATTTGTTGCTTGTACAAGGGACAGTACATGATCAACTTCTTTTTTAGCTTCATTGCGATTGAAATTTTGCAGTCTTGCGTAATGCCTAAGTTGTGTTATTACATCTACACCTTTAAACATTGAAGTATCTTGTGGTAACAGTGAGAGCTTACCTTTTACATGACTTGAATCAGGAGCGTGTTCCAGAACGCGAACCTTGCCAGAAGTTGGACTTATAAATCCACACAGAATAGCAAATAAAGTTGATTTGCCCGCCCCATTTGGACCCACTATCCCAGTTGGCTGTGTTATCTCCAATTCCAAATCAAGCTCGTCAAGAGCTTTAATCCCCTGAAAACGTTTTGTTAGTGATTCACATTTTATATGATTAGCCATTTATATATCTCTGCGTTTGAAGATATGCCAACCACACACGAAATAGAAGAGGGTGTATGCGCAGAGTGCTGCAACTGCAATCAAAATATTCTCAGTGTTGATATCTATTAAATAAGACTTAAGACCGCTAGGTATTAAATAGATTGCCTGACTAATATCGGATTTAAACCAAAAACTGATGAGTAAAAGAATGACATAGCTCATCATCCCCAAAAACAGGGAACCTAAAGCAGAACGCGCAATGGATGAAATCATCGACATAAAGGCGATAAACGGCAGACTATAGACAAATACGATAATAAAGGTTTGTAAGCCAAATACGGTAATGGCTTCCAGAGCATCTTCTTCATTGAGTAATGCTTGTATCGAAGCCCAGACTGAGGTGATAGAGACACAGATTAAGACTAATAAGGTCACCGCAATAAACCGTGAGAAATATATCTCGGCTCGGGTTGCACGCATCAATAAAAAACGAAATGCCCCTCTGGTCATATCACTGGAGTATTGATTGTTGGCGGCGACTAAAATAAATAGTGGTGTCAGAGTTATGGATACAAGTAAGTAGATAGATAAACTTGCAGAACGATCAACAAATAATTCCAATGCAAGCTCTTGATCTTGTGTAATCCAGCTAACGAATATTAAGCCTTGTGTGCTTTGTAGCCATTCTACGGCTAACAAAATGACATTATCGAATATTAAATACCAAAATAAAAAGTAGGGAATTATAAAGGCCAGACTTTTCAGACTGCTAAGCGAATAACAGAAATTAAATAGCGTCAGCTCTTTTAAGCGATAAAGATTTAGCATGAACAGCGTTGATTAATTATTATTTTTTAATATTGTACTTTTTATGCATTACAGATCCAGCATTGCTTGTAATTCATACAGTATGGCAAGTGCCTGTTTCGGGTTGGTAGTATCTGGGTCAATCATTTTTATTTTTTCTAAAACGGGCTCGGTATTAAACAAATCAGTTTGTGGTTTCTCAATATTAGAAACGGGGGCTTGTGACTCAATTTCATGTAGACGTTTTTTTGCAGCAGTGATAACTGTTTTTGGTATACCGGCAAGAGAGGCGACTTGAATACCATAGCTCTGGTTTGCCGGACCTTTTTTAACAGCATGTAATAAAACTATCTCATCGCCATGTTCAACGACGTCCATATGTACATTCGCAACATTATCGTTATGTTCGGGTAACGCCGTTAGCTCAAAATAATGTGTGGCGAATAGGGTATAAGATTGAGTTACTTTTGCGAGATGTAAAGCGCAGGCCCAAGCCAATGCTAAACCATCATAGGTGCTGGTGCCGCGGCCGATCTCATCTATCAAGACAAGACTATTCTGGCTTGCATTATTTAAGATATTAGCTGTTTCAGTCATCTCTACCATAAATGTTGAACGACCGCTGCTGAGGTCATCCGAAGCGCCTATACGGGTGAATAGACGATCGATAGGACCAATGGTAGCCTTGACTGCCGGGACGTAACTACCGATGTGGGCGAGGATGACAATTAGGGCTGTCTGCCGCATATACGTCGATTTACCACCCATATTTGGACCAGTGATGATCAACATGCTCGTATCATTATCAAGCGATAAATCATTGGCTATGAAGGGTGCGGCTTGAATCTGTTCAACGACAGGATGTCGTCCTGCTTCGATAATTATCTTGTTTTCTTTTGTCAGAACTGGTGCGGTAAAATTCAGTGTTGCTGCTACTTCGGCAAAACTTAAGAAGATATCAAATTCAGCAAGTGCTGACGCACAGCGTTGCAGTTCAGATAAGTAGTTAGCAATGATATCCAACAATGCATCATATAATTGTTTTTCACGCGCTAATGATTTTTCTTTAGCGCTAAGAATTTTATTTTCAAAATCTTTTAATTCTGGCGTAATGAAACGTTCTGTCGCCTTTAAGGTTTGACGACGATTATAATTATCCGGGACGTTGGCAGAATGAAGACGGCTAATTTCTATGTAATAACCATGTACCCGGTTATAGCCTACTTTTAAACCTTGTATACCTGTGCGTTGTTTTTCTTGTTCTTCGAGATTAGTTAAAAACTGACCTGCGTCATTGCTCAGCTGTCTTAACTCGTCCAGTTCTTTGTTATAACCGTTAGCAATAACACCACCATCGCGAATAATTACTGGTGGTTCATCTATAAGTGCCTTATTTAAGGTCTGAAGTAACTCAGGGAATAAACTGATGTCTTGATATAAATCATTCAATCTAGGGCTATCTATATTCGCTAGACGATCTTTGATTTGTGGGAGCAGGGTGAGACTATCACGCAGTTGTATCAGATCGCGTGGACGTGCAGATTTTAGAGCCACTCGTGACATGATTCTTTCTATGTCACAAACACCACGCATATTGTCATGAAAATCACTGTGACATCGATTATGTGATAGCTTTTCTACAGCGTCATGACGACACTGCAAGACAGCATGATCACGAATGGGTTGTTGTAACCAACGTCGTAATAAACGACCTCCCATTACTGTCGAAGTAGTATCGATAACATTTAATAACGAATGAGATTTTCCATCTGCTAACGATGACTCAATTTCCAAGTTACGGCGTGACACGGCATCGATTTGTACGATGTCGTCCGCGAGGTTGATGCTTGGTGGTTGTATATGAGGTAATAATATTTTTTGTGTATCGTTAAGATATTGAATTAAACAACCTAGAGCACTAATTGCCGTACTCAGATGTTGGCAACCAAAGCCATTAAGATCCTTGATTCCGTACTGTTGTTTTATAAGTGATTCAGCTGTTTTTTTATTGAAATGCCAATCAGGACGTTTTGTGATTGTTTTATTTAATACCTGAAGATTATCGTCTTCAAAATCGTCACTAATCAAGATTTCTGCAGGTTGATACTGTTCAATAATATCTATTAGAGAAGTCGTATTATTGACTTCTAGAACAGCTACTTGACCACTACTGACTTCGACACTGGCTAAACCATAGTGTTCTTTGCTTTTGTAAATTGCTAATAAAACATTTGCAACGCGTTCGTTGAGCAGAACATCTTCAGTAATCGTCCCGGGTGTAATTATTCTTACGACCTTACGTTCTACGGGGCCTTTACAGAGTGATGGATCGCCAACTTGCTCGCAGATGACAACTGATTCACCCAGGTTAATAAGTTTGGCTAGATAAGTATCAACTGCATGATAGGGTACGCCTGCCATAGGTATGGCGTTACCACCGGATTTGCCACGTTTGGTCAGGGTGATATTCAATAAACGTGCTGCTTTTTTTGCATCGTCAAAGAACAACTCATAAAAGTCGCCCATGCGAAAGAACAGAAGCATATCGGGGTACTCGGCTTTAAAGCCGAGAAACTGTTGCATCACGGGAGTATGTTGAGGGGACTGCTGTGTTTGTACTGGCATATTGTATTTTAGTTTAACAATATAAATAACGCTATAAAGCCGGGTGAATTTTAATGATTGCGGGCCTTGAAAGCATGTGTGATATATAAGCCTATCAAGGTTCTAGAAGAGCGTCTGAATGCATACGCATTATAGCCTGTGACCTTATCGGAATACCGTAAAAGCGATCTGTAGCGGCACTGCGATTATATTGTCTTCTTATGCAGGTATTATTAAAAGTCCCTACAGTAGGTGCGCCAAAGCGCGCTTGTTGGCCAAGGCTAGGCTGATTTGCAGGTGTCGCAGTGGATGAATAACGCATCATCAGCCAGACAATTCGGTTTACGAATGGCACTATCATTTCATAACAGTAATATGTTTGAATTTTTAATAAGTTAGCATCTTGTATGGTCTGACCTGAATCAGTCCCCAGCGTTACGCCGCGGTACATTAAATTATCATTAGGGATTGTGCGAACGCCACTATTTGTCTGACCAAAATCAACGAATGAATCTGGAGAAGGATTAATCAGGTCTATTACTAAACGACCACTGCCGGGTTTTCCATCATTGCCGATTAGAGGAGGACTAAAGGGCAACATATGTTGTCGAACCAAAGTTCTGGCTTGTTTAAATTCAGCGACAGTATCATCGTTTGTATAGATTGGTGCTAGTGCGCGTGCCATGGCATTTTGCATAGCAAATTGTCTGGCATTATTAACTGCGCCGGCTCTGGCTGCTTCAAAAGCAGCATAGTTCAATGTGATTTTTGCCTTGTAGATGAATGCGAACTGCAGTATGCCTAGTACGAGTAGAAGCATCACCGGCAGGATAATAATAAACTCAACCATGGCCTGACCGCTGCATCTTTTTATTTTACGTATGGACATAACTAATGTGTGTACTTAGTTATATGTAATATAAAAATATTTTAGTGTCATTCGGCATCCCCATTATCTTGCTTAATAATATTCATTGTATCAATGAATATTTTCTGGCCTTTTTCGTAGAGTGGGTCATTTTTATCAACATACAACTGGAATTCACTGAAGCTATTCGCTGCTTGCTGAAGATGTAATACACCCATGTTGTACCATGCTTTTGCAAACTTTGGGTCGCGTATAAGGGATTCGCGATAGGCTACGACAGCTGCATCAGGACGCTGAGTTCGCGCATAAATATTTCCTAGTCGAAACCAATGTATTGCATTCTCTGGAATTTTTTCAACTAACACTGTGTAGTGTTTCTCACTTTCATGCCATTGATTATTTTCGTAGGTTTGATTAGCAAGTGCTTCTACCTCAAACATATTCTGAGGTTGGACATCATCTTCTTTATTATTCGTTTGAGCACATGCAGAAAGCATGAACAGTAAACCTATACAAATAACTGTGACGGCGACTTTTTTAGGTTTCATTTTCCCATTCCAGACGTTGACCATTTTTTATGAATATTTTTTTTAAACTGCTAGCAGGCAGTTCTACAACAATATTGGCGGCAGGGCATGCTGATACGCGCCATGGTTTTAGTTTTTCTACAAGTTTTAATACGGTCCAGTTTTTATCCAGGTAAATTAGATCGATAGGGTATGACATGCCGAACATATGTACTGAGTTACAAGATGTAATTAATAAAGCTTCATCTTTTTCTAGCGCGCGTCGAAAAAGCAGTCCACGCATCCGTTCAAAAAAATTAGTTGTTCGAGAAACATTTTGAACCAGACATTTTTTATCGTCAGCAAATAATAGACGCCCATAAACCATTTATAGGTCTGCACCAAGAAATTTCATCGCAATAGGGAAACCTAAGATGATAAAAGTCACTGGAAAAATAAATATGATAAGTGGGCCGACGAGTTTAACGGGAGCCTGCATTGCTGTTTTCTCAGCACGTTGAAATCGTTCGTTTCGTCGTTGATCTGCTTGAACCCTTAATACAGCCGCCAGACTTGCGCCCATTTTTTCTGCCTGAATGATAGAACTGACAAAGCTGGTGATTTCAGTTATATCCAAGCGTCCGGCCATACGTCGTAGAGCCTCTGCTCGGGCCAGGCCGGATCGCATATCGCGTAATACGATAGCGAATTCATTACGCATCGGTCCGGGAGGGGCTTTTTCCATAGCTTGTCCTAAAGCACCTTGAAAGTTTAGACCAGCTTCAACACACATGGTGATGAAATCAAGATAAGTGGGCAAGGTTCGTACGACATCAATTTCACGTCGTTTACGAGTATCACTTAACCATATATTGGGTAATAAAAAACCAAGTAGGGGTGCAAACACCAGCCATAGAGGTTCATAAGTTTTTAAAGCTAACATACTGAACCAGACGATGACCGGAACTAGTATCGCCATAAATATCCTGAGCGCAATAAATTGCTCGGCAGTGAGTAAGTAACCGACGCCGGTTTTCATCAACTTTTCTTCGGTTTTTTCAATTATTTCATAAGGCAAAAAACTACAAAAGAATGCAGCAATGATCTGAATAAAAGGCCAAATCAGTTTTAGCTTAAATGACAATGGATCCATAAATGCGCGGTCGTCATTGTCAACCAGGCGATAAAGTTTATTAAACCAAATGATGGTTAAAAAAACACAAAGCCCTGTCATTACTGCTGATACGGGTATTATATAGTCGTAATATTCAGACATAAAATTATCTATACATCGATCGTTGTGATTTTCTGGATCATGAAAAAGCCCATAGCTTCCATGACAACAATGACGGCGATTACACCCCAGCCAATATGTGTCGTCCATAATTTACTCATTGCTTCTGGTTCCATAAAATTTAATAGAACCCCGAGTAGTATGGGTAAGCCTGTCATCACAATTCCTTGCAGCTTGCCTTGAGAAGTGAGACTGTCAATTTTGCCTTCCATAGTCGCTTTGCGGCGTAAGGTTTCCCCAAGCGACTCCATCGTCTCAGCAAGATTGCCACCGACTTCGCGATTGATTCTAAGCGCGGTGACTAACATTCCAAAATCCGCTAGAGGGACTCTTTCTTCCATTTTTGCGAGTGATTCGTCAAAGTCTACGCCGAGTCTTTGTTCTTTCAAAAATAGCTCGAATTCCTGTGAGATAGGTGCCGGCTGTTCTTTTACTAATCCTTCCATCGCTATGTTTAAGCTGGCTCCTGCACGCATTGCGCCCGAAACCATTGCTAGTGCATCCGGTAGTTGAACTTCGAAGCGCCTGAGCCGTTTCTTACGTGCAGCACGATAAAACAAGGTTGGCAATAGCATCATCATCAACAAAACCACCAGCATGGTGGCGATGTCTCTAAAGACAATCCAGGACAAGATCGGAAAGATAATAATGGCAACAATATTGATAATAAATAGTTGGTTTGGATCAACGAACATGAACATGTCCGACATGTTATTAGAGGCCGTATCGGTAAATGTTTCTTTATAATTCTCCAAATAGCTCTGTGCTTTTTGTGCAAGCAGCCAAAAAAGTAGTATGGTCATTATGAAGACACAAGCCAGCGCGGCAATAAAAGCCGTGTCGCTGGTAAGGTTTAATAAGGTTTCCATCATTTTTATTTAAGTACTACAACTGAAAAATTGACATATCCGGGTTTAGTCCCCGTTGACGCATTTCTTCGTAAAACTCAGGCACGCTCCCGGTTGCAGTGAAGTGGCCTTTGACGCGACCCTCTTCGTCAAAACCTTCTTGCTGATACTTGAAAATATCTTGCATTGAGACAATGCCTGATTCAATTCCAGTAATCTCGGTGATGTTAATGATACGTCGGCTGCCGTCTGAGAATCGGGTCTGTTGTACGACGATATCGATAGCTGAAGAAACCATCTCACGAATAGCCGAGATGGGTAAATCCATGCCTGACATCATGACCATGACTTCAATACGCGCCATCATATCTCGAGGTGTGTTTGCATGTGCGGTTGTTAAAGAACCATCGTGACCGGTGTTCATGGCTTGTAGCATGTCAAGAGTTTCTCCACCACGACACTCACCAACAACAATTCTATCGGGGCGCATACGTAAACAGTTCTTCACCAGATCGCGAATGGGAACAGCACCTTTTCCTTCTAGGTTAGCGGGTCTTGCCTCAAGGCTGACCAGATGTGGTTGAGCAAGTTTTAGTTCGGCTGCATCCTCTACAGTAACAATTCGTTCTGTTGGGGGAATGAAATTAGATAAAATATTCAGAGTCGTGGTTTTACCACTACCGGTACCGCCAGAGATGATAATGTTTTTATGATTTTTTACGGCCGTCTCCAGAAAATCCATCATCTTTTGATCAACAGCACCAAAATTAATTAAATCCTGAGCGACTAATTTTTCCTGAGCAAATTTTCTGATAGTCAGACATGGGCCACGCAAGGCAAGCGGTGGAATGATCGCATTAACACGCGAGCCATCTTTAAGTCGAGCATCGACCATCGGTGAACTTTCATCGATACGCCTGCCTAAAGGTGAGACGATACGTTCGATAGCCGTCATCACCGCATCATCACTGGAAAAGGTGACATCAGACTTGGTTAACTTCCCCTTTTTTTCAACATAGATATCATCAAACTTGTTTACCATAATCTCGGTAATATCATCATCTGCAAGTAATGCTTCTATGGGGCCTAGGCCAACCGCTTCATTCAAAACTTCGGTAGCCAGTTGTTCTCGGTTTACATCCCCGGGCAACTTCGCATCCATCTCCTGGATGATTTCCTTGATCATCTTTTTGACATGGTCACGCAGTTGATCCTCATCCATGCTGCCAATGTCAGTGCGGCGTAGATCCATTGCCGCCAGTAAGTCTTGGTGAACACGGTTACGCCATTTAAATTTTTCGTCCTTTTGAATATTAATGAGCGTCTTGCTAAGTTCTTCAGAATCTTCCAGAACGCCATGACTTTGTACGCCGATGACTGTTTTCATATCATCATAATCATCGTCGTCATTATCATCGACATCATCTGTGTCGTCGTCTGACTTGCTGACAACACCGGCTTTAATAACGTAGCCACCGATCATGATCTCATCAGAGGTTCTTAATGGACCGTAATGCTCAATTTCCTCACCATTTACTTCGACGCGTCCTTGCCCTGTTTTGTCTTCGATGAATAAACCTTCGGAAGTCCTGGTTATCACAGCATGATAAGGCGATATTTTCCAACCGCGAAGTTGGATAAAATTATCACGCGCTTTGCCTATGCCGCATTCAGACACAGGACAACTGAAAGCCTTTATGCGTTCGCCTTTACTATTGTTTACAAAAACATCAAACATAATGGTTGTTATTCCTTATTCAACGATATCTAGGGATTCTTTGCCGGTAATGGATTTTAGGCCCTTAGACAAATTCTCTTCAGCGGCCTTAATATTTGCTTTGTTTAGATCTGAGTCGGCATCAAAAACTTTGGGGGTGATAAAGATGACTAGCTCAGATTTACGATCGCGAAAGCTTTTTGACCTGAATAATGCACCAAGAATGGGAATGTCACCGAGAAATTTTAATCGTTGAACATCTTTTGATAATTCTTGGTTGATTAGCCCCGATATCACCAATGTCTCTTCTGATTTCATGCTGACTTGTGTTTCAGTTCGACGGGTTAATAATCCCGGCACGTTGTCTACGGCAACAGAGTTATCGATGGCGCTGACTTCGGTTGTTACATCTGCACGTATATTGTTTTTTTTATCAACCTCAGGTTTGACATCTAATTTAATACCAAATTCTTTAAACTCTATAGTTGTACCGTTAATGTTAGATATCGATATGGGGAACTCACCACCGGCCAGAAACTTTGCTTCACCACCACTGCGCACGGCAAGTCGGGGTTCGGCCAGGATCACGGCATTACCTGAATTAACTGCAAAATTGATACGTGACGTGAGTTGAGAAGCGATACCGAAAAAACCTAATGGTGAGCCCGCTGTATTGGCCAGAGTAGCATCGAATGTAGCCGCTGGTTGACCAGGTACTCGAAAGAGGTCATTCTGAACTCCATCGAATGCAAACCCTGCAGTTGGACCCGAAGTCGATGAATCCCATTGAATGCCTAAGTTTTCAAGGAAATTTTTATTAAATTCGGTGATCTTGATATTCATGAATACCATCTTATTATTAGGTAATTCAAAGACATCATTTTCTACAGGATCAAGTTTGATAGAGAGATCCATCATTTCAGGAAAAGCGCCTTGTACAGTCGCAATAGTATCTGAGTAGGTATCATCAATCTTCCCAGAGAGAATAATACGATCGCCCACTATCCTCAGTTCAAGGCCTTCAATATCCCGTAGTAAGTCTGTTACTTCATCCATTTTGAGCTCTAAAGGCCCGGCTGCTGCTCTGACGATCGCTGTCAGTTCATCTTCACTGCCATCTTTGAACCAGATATGAATATTAGTCACGCCTTCTTGTTCAGCGATGAGTAATAGTTGTCCATTATCAAGCAGTGATGAACTAATGGTCGCTGCATTACCCACCGCTATACGGTCAATATCGCCAACAGACATGGCTCTAACCTCACCGGAATAAAGCTTCATTACTTTGACGATATCTTCGTCTTCAGCTAAAGCAACGCTTGTGAAATTCAATAATAGAAAGCCGAGTAATATTTTTTTTATCATTTTTATATCCAATTTTTACCGCATAAATTAGTGCATTAACCGATTAAATTAATTATTTAATAATTTTTAACTGGCTACGTTTGGCAACTCCATCCGTGCTTTGGCCACCGATAATAAACTCAATTTCTTCTGGCTGACTTGTGTCAGTCTTAATCTTTTTATTCTTTTGTGATGAATTTTTATCCGGTTCAAAAAACTCCACACTCCTATTTCCCGTTTTTGTAGACAGGCTTGTTACATACTCAATTTCAGCTGACCATACGCAAGGTATTACAGTACAACTGATATAAAATGCTAGAATATGTAAGAGCTTTTTCAGTTGTGCTTGTCCTTATTCTGCTTCAGGAATATCGATCTCCAGGGTTTTAGGAACACCATCTGTACTGGCGCCACCAATAACCAACTCATAGGTTTTCTTATCAACTAATACTTCTGCAACCATCACACTCCCGTCGTCAGCCATAATCAAATTAGCGGGATCAATGACGTTGCCATTTTTATCAACAATCTCACCTTTATCATTAACCGTTAGGCCCGCAGCTGCTAGTTGCTCTTTACTAAGCACAGTGCCATCAGCTGCTATAACGATGTCATCTGGATTAACAATATTTCCATTCTTATCAACGAATTCACCGTTCTCATTGATGGATAAGCCAGCCGAATCCATTTGTTGCTTGGTCATCACTGTGCCATCGGCAGATATTGATATGTCTGCTGCTGAGACGACCTTGCCAGTGCTGTCAACAATTTCACCGTTTGCATTGACGCTTAAACCCGCTGCGGCGAGTTGAGCTTTGGTTAATACGGAACCATCGGCGGCAATTACGACATCATTGGCATCTACAATGTTACCGTCTTTGTCGACTATCTGACCGCTGGCGTTAACCGTTAGCCCAGCAGCGGCCAATTGTTGTTTGGTCATCATGGTGCCGTCTGCTGCTATAACGATGTCATTTGGATCAATCACATTACCGTCTTTATCTACGATCTCTCCGTTTTCGTTGACGCTATAGCCGGCTTTTGCCAATGCTTCTTTATCGATAAGTTTTTTACCGTCGGCATCAACCAGGTTCCCAAATTGATCTACACCCGCTGGCGTGGTAGTTCTTGCTGCTCGCGCCTTCTCTTCTGCAGCCATCTTCAATGCATTGGTAAATAAATCGCGTGCAGAAATTGTGGTGAATGATGCGCTACTTTCATCATTACGATTTCTCAATATTGCCAATATATCACCTGTATCTTGTGCGGCAGAGACCAAAGCGGCCTGTTCAGGAGAAACATCGACAATGATAGATGTGAAATTTGCATCTGTTCGTAATTGTGGTTGGCGTAGATGATCCAGCGATTCTATGTAAGGGTCTTTACCAGTGGCAAGAATGCGAACACTTTGTAGTACAGGAATGATGACATCACCAGGTGAGAGACCACTGATTAGCTCTGTGATTTTGTCTTTGTCTAAGCCTAATTCCTCGGTAAGACTTTTAATATCGCCTCCCGGAATGTTTTTCTTATCAATACCCTCAGGTAGCTCTGAATATAAGCCAATACTATATAACGAGGCATTAAATCCCGACTCAGCATAAGCGATGGTCACAAAAAGGTCGACGTGGTTCCCGGGTCTGAGAAAACCAGTTATAGAATTTATTTCATCAACTGTGACAGCCATCGCCCGTCTGCCGGCTTCAATAGTATCCGAGAAGTCGACAGGAAAATCTTCATCAAGGAAGCTTTTCAATAATGCCTTGCCAGCCCCGAGATTGGTGGTGAGCGAACGTCCTTCGTATCTCTCAAACTCATTTGGATATATAGCATCTGCGTGAACAAAATCACTGGGCATCTCACGCAAAGAGAATGAAGTAGCATCTACTAGGCTACCGCGTGGTAAATTCTGATTTGCGACAACGACGTTGACATTTTGCTTTGCTATTCCTTTAAGGCTCTCAATCAACGCTTTTTCTTTTGCATTAAGATAGAGCATGGCAAGTAAGGCAGCCGCGATACCGAAACCGATAGCGCCAACAAATAAAGGCAGGACGCTGCTTGTTTTTTTCTTTTTATCAGTAGCCATTTTAAATATTTAATATCTCTTGGTTTGGTTTATGGGCAGTTACTAGAACCACCGGTAATCATTGTCGGTACAGCACTCACACAATTCTGGAGTGATGTTACCCCCGAAGTTATCTGTGCCATGGGGTCTTTGTTATAGGGACTTAAATCACTAAATACATCGACGGAACTGGCAGTTAATCGATCGATATCATCTGATTCATATCCGGCTGCAGTTAATGCGGCTACATAGGTAGCTTCATCATCATAATCGGGTGCTTCTGATAGAGATAAACTATAGGAATAGCCTTCATAATTAGATTTCATAACATCCAGTAACCGCAACATGACGTCTCCACCGGGTCCGGTAGTAATCACCATGACACCAAATGCCAGAACGATTATGTATTCTGTCATAGACTGACCGAACTGTTGACGATGAGCACAGAATGATCGCATGAGTTATTTATTTTCCCCTTTAATAGTACGTGATTTAGAGTAAATCATGCGTTACTTTATTGACTGTAATGATGGTTGATTTATCAACTCTTCTTAGCACTAAGTTAACCTTATCACGTCCGCTTGTAAATGACATGACATAACTATCATTGTTCGGAATGGCCTGATCCAGATCGGTGCGCCAACCGCGTTGCTGGTAGTAGTTTTTATAATAGTTGGTATTGCTTTCCAGAGACTTTTTATTCGAAATAAGCATGGTAGTGCCAGATTGACCGATATCCTTAGTTTGAATGTCATGCAGGATCTCACTGTCTGGCAGTTTCGGGAAAGATTCAGCCGCGGTTGATTGCACAGCTTCTTGAGTCAGTAAGCTACTGGCAAGGTAACCCCATGTGCCCCCATCATCGGCCGACTGCATTTGTACGGTCAATAAGTAGCCTTGTTGTAGTCGACTGATAATGTGCCATGGTGGATTGTCTTTTGTTTCAAGGTACCCCGGCAGATCCTTGATCTCGCCTTTTTCCCAAAGGCGGTAGTAGAATTTTTGCACCTTCTCTATTTTATTCTTGGTATAAAACTGTCGGATACTCATGGTCTTGCCACCGACAGTCACGTTATTACCCACCAGGCTGACAGCCGCATCTTTTGGTGGCGGGAATTCCAACTCTTTAGCAGCGACGAGGCGACAGCTTAAACTAAACAGGAATAAGACAATTATGCAGCGAGATATCATCTGTTTCATCAAGGCAGGCAAGTAACATGAGACATTGGGATATTCGGTTGCAGTCGGCAACGCCCCGCTGCATCACACACATGTGTCCCGCCACCAGAGAGTCTGTCCGGGTGTACGGTATCACTGTCAACATAACCCAGCCACAGACTGCCATTTTCTGGGATTAAGCCCAGTGTTTTTGCCAGACTAAATCGACCATCACTGATGCAGGTGGTTAATTCTGGCGCCATAAACTCAACTACAGGCCAGGCCCATGACATAGGAGGCTGGTGTAATATTTGTCGTAATATGGTTGTCGGAACGATCCCGGCTACTTGTTCATAGGTATGATCAAAACCACCGGCATTCCAGCCCTCACTCAAGACACCAGCCTGGCTGTTGAAATTTAAAACAACGTTTGTTCCTGTACTATCGATAGAGGCACTAGTGGCATCAAGCGGATCAACTCTAGTCGTCACCGGCAAATTGAAATTAACACTGGTATAACCTTCAGTGTTGATCGCGCTGAATTTAGAGATTGCTGGCGGCACACCAAAGACCCCCCCAAGCGCGTTTAGGCCTGTGTTTAGCACATTCGCAAAGGTTGTTGATACAGTATTAATAATATTCATTATGCCATTGACGAGCGTGCCAATATCAATACCCATGAGGGTAAAACCAGGGGTTGCTTGTGCGGTTGTGAGTGAATTTGCTAGCGGTGCGCCAACAAGATAATTACCTCTATGATCTGTCCAAAGCGGATTGGCTTCTGCTCGTGTCCAGGCGGTACTGGCATCGGTAGAAGTAATTTGAACCGCCGGGTTGCCAGGCGTGCTTTCTTGAATCCGCGAAAAAAATCGACGTCTGGTTTCGTCTTGAGTTGTGGCTTTTGTTTTATTTGGTCGTGCAGCCTTTGTAAAATTATCCATTATTTCGTGATCATCGACAGGATCATGCCAGCTCGTATATTCCCATGCCTGATAACGCGCGGCATTGATACCGGCGTGTTTGATGTCGATGTATTTAGCTAATAAGGGAACAATCAGGAACAATGGGACTAATAAATAGGCTGCAGTGATGACAAATTCTGTCATAGCCTGACCCCTTTGTTTTGATTTCTTGCCCGTTTGATTATGCAACATCATCATAATTATATTAGTCAAATATTCCGGTGCTTAACAACGCTGTCATCAGACTTGAGACAGGACCTAAATTCGAGCCATTATTATTAATGTCGACATTTTGTTGCATAAACAGGGCTAAATCTCTGTCAGCATGCGATGTTTCTGTTAGGCGCGCGTTCCAATACGGATTAAACGTACTGCCATATTCTATTTGAAGATCACGACGTCTGAAATAGTTTAAATCTGTTGGGCGGTCAAAATAAACCTCTGACTTTGCGATGGCATGCAATTGATTATTTGCCATTTGTTCCGTCGTTGCAAACCGCCCAGTGGGTTCATTCTCTGGTGTGTCCGGTTGTCCCGGCGTAGGGTTTTTGAGGTCAAAATTTGCCTCGGTCAAGGTTACACCCAGAACAATATTGGGCCCGCCAGAGCCATGTATGGGATTATTATTAAGTGTATCCATATAGTTAGGCAGGCCACGATAATCTTTATTGACCTTTCTATCCAGCATGCCGGCTTGATAAAAAATACCCGGCGGCATAGGAAATTCCCAGGCCAATAGCGAACTCGCTGCGCCGCCATAGCCCGCATCGGGCCATTCACTGGGTCCATCGTAATCGGGATAGTCCTGATATCGACCAACGGGAACGGGGCCTTTAACTAAGGGATTTAAGGCGCCTGTGGTGCCAATCTGCTTTTTATTGCTCGTGATAAAATTACTACTAGCGCCAGTGCCAGTGCCAGCCTGGGTAAAGGCGGCGGCAAAGGGGACTTGTGTCGGGAAAGGCGTATCTAAAACTGTAAATGTACCGAAGCCAAGGGGTAGGGAGGCTTTTGCTATTAGGCGATTGTTGACAGCTTCCAGTGTGCCGCCAGCGAGCGTTGTATAGCCACTGCAGCCGAGAATGCCCGTTGGGTCACAGACTTTTACCTTGATGTAGAAACCAGCGTCAAGTCCGAGGCCTAGATTAGTGGTATCGGCACTCGACCAATTAAAACGTTCACCAGAGACATTCGTTCTTTTTGCTGCTGGTCCCAGTGTTTTTTGTATGAACCTGAGTTCACTGCCACCTGCACGTGTCAGGTCAATATGAATTTGTACCCATAAGCGCCATTTTATATAGAGAGTACCGGCGAGATTTACCGTATCACCGACATCAGGGCCGAGATAACCCTGTCCGTTTTTTTCTTTATAAAGGAAGCTCGGGAAGGGGGTGACTTTGTTCATTTCTTTAAAAAAATCAAACACCCAACCACGCGCATTGACAAAGGGATCGGCCGACTCGTGAATTAAGGCGGATAAGCGACCATAACCCCCCGCGTCTGTTCCTGTTCCGGCACTATCCGCCTGAAAATCAGCCAGTTTTGACTGTTTTTTAGGGTTATAACTACGGGTAAATTTCTCGCCCGGTAATCCGGGCAACGAACCAAAGGTGGCTAAATGTCCGATCAGCGATAATAAGCCGTACTCGGATAACTCTGCGTTCTCGGGTCCATTTTGATTGATCATGGTTTGTACCTGGCCCAATGCATAAGCAGTCGTGGCAAGGTGATAGGCAATTTGTGCACCGCCATAGAACTTATTCATATAATGAATAACCTTAGTGCCGTAATTTCCAAACGGTGATAAAACTTTAACCATGGGGTCGCCCGTCGCCTTGAACGCTTTTGCCATGGCCTCAATTGCTGTGCCTAATGGGGTAATCGGTGGTGTCTTTAACGGTGTTGAATAGAGTGACAGATAATCGTGGAATGAACGCCAATGATGGGCAAATGAAGCAATCCCCATGAGTTGCCCCACCGCAACTTCGTTGGCGACAATGGCACGGTTCATATAGGAGGCAAAATTTAGGTCTCTGGCTTCGACTACCGAGATGCTATAAGCAGCGGCATCGGCGGCATTTTGCAGTTCCATCTTATCGCTAGTGAGTTTGCCGGCCTTATACAAGGTTGTCATGCCGACGATCATGACAGCCGTAAAAATCAGTACAAACACCATGGCTTGCCCTGATTGATGTGAACTTAAAGTTGGCTTCTTGTTCAATAGAATTTCCGAAACATCATTCTTACAATTCGAGCAGAACTCTCTCTCATATCTGTTGAAAAACAGACATGAGAGAGGTTAATTATTATCCAAACGGATGGCTAAAACAGTCGGAGGGATTAATTGCTGTCCTGATAAGTAGATAAGTTTTTTGCACCGGTTTGATTGGCGATTCCAGTGTCTGTTAAGGCTGTAACACCTCCAGCGTTACCACCGGATAATTCTACTGTCATAGCTCCCATCTGATCGGTGACCGTGTCGCCGAATATAGTGTAGACACCAATAGCCGCAATTGCGATTAACGCAACGATAATAATATATTCGGTCATTCCCTGACCTACTTGTTTCATAAAGCGTTTCATATTCAAATCCTCCAACGGATACTTAAGTTAAACTGAGTTGATTATCGCGCCTTATTAGCCCAAAGGCAATGACAAACGAGATTAGTAAAGAGTTATCTTTTCAGACTTGAAATTTTGTAAAAGAACCCCTATATAACCCGTCATTATGAATTCATTACCAATAATTGGGGTTTAATTACAATGGCTGTAGAAACAAAACAGGAAACACTGGGCTTTCAAACCGAGGTAAAGCAATTACTGCACCTCATGATTCACTCTTTATACAGTAATAAAGAGATATTCTTACGTGAATTGATATCAAACGCCTCGGATGCGGCGGATAAGCTGCGTTTTGAAGCACTTAAGAATGATGGTTTGTATGAAGGCGATTCGGATCTAAAGATTAAGGTCGAATTTGATAAAGAATTAAAGACAATCACCGTCTCTGATAACGGCATTGGTATGTCACGAGACGAAGTTATCGAGCACCTCGGCACCATCGCCAAATCAGGTACCAAACAATTCTTCGAAGCATTGACGGGTGACGAATCCAAGGATTCTCAATTAATCGGGCAATTTGGTGTCGGTTTTTATTCCTGTTTTATTATCGCTCAAAAAGTTGAAGTGATTACTCGTCGTGCAGGTTTAGGTAAAGATGAGGGCGTACGTTGGGTGTCTGAAGGTGAAAACGATTACACGATTGAATCAATCGATCGTGAAACACGCGGCACCAAAGTGATCTTGCATCTTCGTGATGATAATGAAGAGTTTTTAAATGATTACCAATTAAGAAATGTGATCACGAAATATTCTGACCATATCTCCTTGCCTATTATTATGGATAAAGAAGAACAGGTAGAGATAGAAGAGGAAGCTGTTGCAGAGGGAGAAGAGGCTCAAAGCGAGGAAACCAAGGAAGAAGAAACCAAGGAAAAGAAATTTAAAACCGTTATCTCTGAAGAAACGGTTAACAGTGCAACCGCACTCTGGGCGCGTAACAAGAAGGATATAACAGACGAAGAATATAATGAGTTTTATAAACATGTAGGCCACGATTTTGAAGAACCGATGGCGCATATCCATAATCGGGTTGAAGGCAAACTCGAATACACCTCCTTACTCTATATACCCAAACGTGCGCCATTCGATATGTGGGACAGACAGCAACGACATGGCGTAAAGCTTTATGTGAAGCGTATCTTCATTATGGATGATGCAGAACAGTTGATCCCAAGCTGGTTACGCTTTGTGCGCGGTGTTGTCGATTCAGATGATCTTCCGCTAAATGTTTCACGCGAAATTTTGCAGCATAACAAGGTGATTGATTCCATTCGTTCGGGTTGTACCAAGAAGGTTATCGGGTTGTTAAAAAACATGGCTGAAAAAGAACCCGATAAATACGCAGAGTTTTGGAAGACCTTCGGCAAGGTACTCAAGGAAGGCGTGGTTGAAGGAGATGATTACAAAGAAGACCTGTCTAACTTGTTCCGTTTTAGTAGTACGCATGATGACTCGAAAGATCAGAAAGTCTCTATTAAAGATTATATTGAGCGTATGCAAGAAGGCCAAAAAGCCATCTATTTTGTCTCTGCAAATACCCATGCAATGGCAAAAAACAGTCCGCATTTAGAAATCTTTAAAAAGAAAGGTATCGAAGTGCTATTGATGTCTGATCCGGTTGATGAATGGGTGACGACGCATTGGGCAGAAGTGCAAGATAAACCGCTACAGTCTATTACTAAGGGTGAATTAGACCTGGGTGATTTAAAGGATGAAGACGAAAAGAAGGAAGATGATAAAAAGAGTGAGAACCATGAAAAACTGGCAGAACGTATACGAAAAGTTTTAGAAGCTAAAGTAAAGACCGTTCGCGCCACAACACGTCTGACCACCTCTCCTGCTTGTCTCGTTGCCGATGAAAATGACATGGGCAGACAAATGGAGCAAATCCTCAAGGCATCAGGACAAGAAATACCTGCAACCAAGCCAATACTTGAAATAAACCCAGGTCATCCCATACTCAAGAAAATTGATGGTGAAGCAGATGAAGATCTATTTGCCGATTGGTCACAGATTCTGTTTGATCAGGCTTTATTGAGTGAAGGCAGCCAATTGGAAGACCCAGCTACCTTTGTTAGTAAGTTAAATAGCTTAATAGTGACACTCGCTAAATAAACTAGAATTAAGTCATTCGTCTAAATGGGGCATTATTGCCCCATTTTTCGTTTCACTCTCAAGCTTGCATACCCTAAAATGAGATAACGTCATAAATTTGGTTGCTATGGAACATTCTCAGGAAAATATTTCGAGACTTCTTCGTGAGCTTAACGAAATAGGCATCGCGCTATCTGCTGAAAAGGATCACGATCGCTTACTTGAGCTGATACTTGTTAAGGCAATGGAGATCACCAATGCCGATGGCGGGACTTTATATACGCGCTCCGATGATCAACGCTTAAATTTTGAAATCCTGCATAACCGCTCCCTGAATATTCATAAAGGTGGGACTAGTGGTGAAGAGATTTCCTTTTATCCCATCGCACTGTATGACGATGAGGGTAAACCTAATACACATATGGTAGCTGCCAATGCCGTTATTAGTAACAAAACCGTCAATATCCCGGATGCTTATCACAGCGAAGAGTTTGATTTCTCTGGCACACGTAATTTTGATAATAAAATGGGATATCGTTCGACCTCATTTCTGACCGTGCCGATGACCAATCATGAGAATGAAAATATAGGTGTATTGCAGTTGATAAATGCGATGGAACCCGACTCGAACAAGATCATTCCCTTTTCTTTATTGGAACAACAATTAGTTGAATCACTCTCTTCTCAAGCAGCAGTGACGATTACGAATAGAGCATTGATCGATGCGCAGAAGAACCTTTTTGATTCTTTTATACAACTCATTGCCGATGCAATTGATGAAAAATCACCTTATACCGCTGGACATTGTCGCCGTGTTCCGGTGTTGACCAATATGCTGGCAGATGCGGTCAATAAGATTGATAGAGGCCCCTTAAAAGATTTCAGTATGACCGATGATGAAAAGTATGAACTCGAGGTTGCCGCATGGCTGCATGATTGTGGAAAAATAACTACGCCAGAATATGTGGTTGATAAAGGCACCAAGCTGGAAACAATTTTCGATCGCATTAGTCTTGTTGACCTTCGTTTCGAAATTTTAAAAAGAGATGCAATGATTGCAACACTTAAGTCGAAACTTAAGAACACGAATGGTTCTGGTGATATTGATCAAGCATTAGAAAGTGATAAATCATTGCAAGAGGAACTAAAAAGATTATTAAAAGAAAGAGAAGATATCCGCGCCTATAATGTTGGTGGTGAAGTGCTAGCGGATACAGACCTTGATCGTATCGAGGAAATTGCAAGTAGAACATATAGTGATCCTGATCAAGAAACAGTGAGCCTGCTGAGTGATGAAGAAGTACAATACCTTCAAATAGGACGTGGTACGCTTTCTATAAGAGAAAGAGAGATCATTAATAACCATGTCTCAGTTACCATTAAAATGCTTGAGTCATTGCCTTATCCCAAGCACCTGGCCAAGGTGCCTGAATATGCGGGGGGTCACCATGAAAAGATGGACGGCTCCGGGTACCCAAATAAGTTAAAACGAGAAGACATGTCTGTGCAGGCAAGGATGATTGCCATAGCGGATGTCTTCGAGGCATTGACTGCCAGTGATCGGCCGTATAAAAAAGCAATGCCGCTATCTCAGTCTTTAAAGATATTAGGACAGATGAAGCTGGATAATCATGTTGATGCAGATCTGTTTGATGTTTTTATAAATGAAAAAATCTATCTTGATTACGCCAATAAGTATCTTGGTGAAAATCAAATTGATGAGATCGATTTCAAAAACATTCCCGGCTACACCACAATTAACTAAATTCAGTGACTCAAGCCATCAGCGTACGTGAATTAATTCAACGTACTAAAAAACAATTTGAATTAGCCGATCTTCATTTTGGCCATGGCACTGATAATGCCCTTGATGAATCTTTTTATTTGGTGATGGCAGCGGCAGGGCTGGAATTTGATTGTTCTGAACAAAAACTGGATGAATCTATTCAACAAGACGTATTAAACCATATAGAAGGATTGATCGAACAACGCGTCAATCAGCGCATTCCCGTTGCTTACTTGGTAAATCAGGCCTGGTTTGCAGGTGAAAAATATTATGTCGATGAGCGTGTATTAATACCTCGCTCACCCCTTGCAGAATTAATTACCTCTCAATTTATGCCGTGGTTGTCATTTAGTAATGTAGATTCAATTCTTGATATCGGTACCGGGAGTGCTTGTATTGCTTGTGCTTGCGCGTATGCATTTCGACATGCACATGTCGATGCTGTTGATGTGGATATCGACGCGATTGAGGTTGCTAATAAAAACGTTTCGTCACATAAGCTTGAACAAAGAGTCAGCATCATTAAATCTAATTTGTTCGAACAACTTAAAAACAAAAAATACGATTTGATTATTAGTAACCCACCCTATGTTGGTAATGACGAGATGCAATCTTTACCGAAAGAATATTTACATGAACCGGGTCACGCCCTTGAAGCGAGTGATGATGGTTTGCAGTTGGTTGAAAAAATATTAAAACAGGCCTCGAGTTATTTGAATGAGAACGGTGTGTTGGTGGTTGAGGTCGGTAACACTATGGATGTTTTAATTGAACGATATCCTTCTATGCCATTTATCTGGTTAGAATTTGAAGAAGGTGGGCACGGCGTTTTCTTACTCAATAAAACTGATCTGGAAAATTTTAATTTTTAATTTAATGAATTAATACATTCATGAACCAATGTTTTGTTGGACTCGCTTCATAAAGCATGTCTGGTGTAATGGGACGAAGGTTGCCTTCTTCGGGTGGCACTTTTAATTCATTCATATCGACATCATGCAATAAACCTTCAATACCTTTATCTGTCATTTTCATTTGGTAATAGATCCCGTTATAGGCATCAATCCCGTAAGCGCCCGGGTATTTATGTAGAAACATCAATTCATATTCCAAATCAGTCATATCATCCGCCGTTATAAATCGATTGTTTTGATAAGGGTAGGGAAGGTGACAGATCATCATTTTTGGTTTTTGCATGCAATCGAATGGCCGCATCGATAAGAATTGTTTTTCAAATTGA
>Ga0209630_10000220_pt1 | contig 66930 bp, 45 predicted proteins | sample COG_01_FD_184745 | JGI IMG/M metagenome (GOLD analysis project Ga0209630, IMG submission 184745) | Pelagic Microbial community sample from North Sea - COGITO 998_met_01 (SPAdes) (version 2) | ecosystem: Environmental > Aquatic > Marine > Neritic zone/Coastal water | place: Helgoland, sampling...
TGAACTTGGGTGTAACCAATCTGCAGTACGCTACCATCGACGTCATGGTTGGAGGAAGCTCCATCCTTTCGTATGACTGGAGCGGTGATTTGGAGACCTATGGAATCACGAATGTTGAACTTGGAACCGCGTCTTTTGATGCGGACACCGAATTCACCATCGAAATCACTTCATCAGATGACAATGATGTCAACAACGGTTCTGAAGGAGCTGTTGCGTTGGCGACTGAAGGAACTTCCTTGATTCACGTCGAAATCATGACGGATAACTGGCCACAAGAGATTGGCTGGTCCATCTCAGACGACATGGGCAACGTCATCGAATCTGTAGAAGAAGGTTCCGTTGCGGGAAATGAAGGAGATGTCATCGAATGGTGGGTCAGTGCACCTTCCACAGGATGCTACACGTTCGAAATTTCTGATGCTTACGGCGATGGTATCTCAGGCTCACAATGGGGATCTATTGATGGCTATTGCACAGTGAAGACCTACAACGACGACATCGTTTACGTGTCAACGATTTATGATTACGACGGTTCATACAACTACGAATCAGAAGCAGCTGGCATGAGTGTTTCAACCATGACTGTTGGTGTTGAAGAGCAAACATTGAGTGACGTGACGCGAGTCTTCCCGAATCCCTTCGCGAATCAAACCAACTTGCAGTTCAGCACAGCTCAGGCTGGTGCCGCGACGCTTGTTGCATACAACCTCGTAGGAGAGCAAATCATCAATGACAACTTGGGCACGTTGCCTGCCGGTGAACACAACCACGTGTTGGACTTCAACGGTGTAACTGCTGGAGTTTACTTGGTAACATTAAACGCGGGTGGCCAAACAACCACCATGCGTGTGACTTTGAAGTAAGTCTCGCTTAGCGAATCCACGATAATAAATCCGCACTGCCCTTCTGGGTCGTGCGGATTTTTCGTTTAAAAAGGTGCATATTCACAGTCTAAACCTTTCCGAATGAAACATCTCCTGACTCTGATGCTCTTAGCCCTGCCTTTTTTGGGCTCGAGCCAACTGCCCAATGGAAGCGTGGCCCCTGATTTCACCATTACCGATATCGAAGGCATTGAGCACAATTTGTATAGCTACCTGGATTCGGGATATGCCGTGATCATCGACTTTTCTGCCACGTGGTGCGGCCCGTGTTGGAATTATCACACGAGCGGTGTTTTTGAAGAAATCTATGAAGCACATGGTCCCGATGGCACGAATGAAGTGCGCATCTTATTCATCGAATCGGATGATTCAACGACCGATGACGATTTACACGGAACTGGAACGGCCACGGCGGGTGATTGGACTGCCGGTGTTGAATACCCCATTGCAGACAACGGAGGAAATATTTTCAGTTTGTACAATTGTGCATACTACCCCACCATCTTTACCGTCTGCCCAAACCGAATTTTGCACCAAACCGGTCAGGCGACAGTCGCTGGACACGTGGGCTTCTTTCAATCGGGAGATTGTGCTCCTGCATCGACGCCCAATGACGTCAGCATTCTGGAATACTTAGGCCCCAATCGAACATGTCCCGAAACCCCCACGCCTCTGGCTGTCAAGGTGATGAATCAGGGCACAGAACCTCTCACCTCATTCACACTCACAGCTTCTACTCTCTCAGGAGTCGAACTTGTTAGTTATGATTGGACCGGGAACTTGGAAACGTATGAGATGGAAACCGTTGATCTAGGGGAAGCGGTTTTCCCTTCGACTTCCATGTTTTTCATCGAAGTCACTTCTGAAGATGACTATGTCGGTAACAACAGTGTAACGGAAACCATGAACTTGACTTCGGAAATCGCAACTTCATTGGTTCGCGTTCGATTCACAACGGATAACATGCCAGGTGACAACCGATGGGCCATCACCGATGCTGCGGGCGATGAAGTGGCAGGCATCGAGTTCGGAGACATGACGGAAAACCAAACGGAGTACGACTGGTGGGTGAACTTAAACGATATGGGTTGCTACTCCTTTGACATCTATGACTTAATCGGAAACGGAGGGGCCATTGAATGCGACATCAGTACATTTAATTCTGATGGCGTGAACATCAACACCATTTTCGCAGTCAACAACAACGGAAACTGGACCAATTTGAATAAAAGATTTCTCGTCAATGAGATCAACACCGGCATCAGCGAGTCATTCGCTGTTCCATTGACTTTATTCCCCAACCCGATCAGTGGCGGGCAACTGTCAATGACAGGCTTTCAATCCACCGATCTTCAGGTAGTTCAAATTTTTGATGTTGCGGGCAAATGTGTCCACAAAGCACAACGTTCAGGAACCAATGGAACGTGGACACTCGACTTGACCGGACTGGAGCCTGGTGTGTATGTGATGAATTTGATCGATGGTCAGCGCCAGCAAACCCATAAAATCATCCGATCTTAATGCGAAGGACCGCCAAGCTTATCGGCCCTTGGAGCCTGGTTCTCATCGTCTTTGGCATCGTGGCCTGTGACGAAATTGAGGATCCCGTCATTCCCGTCACCACCAATTATTTGGAGTCCGTCTACGGGCCCCCGCCTGTATTCAATGCGTTACCTCAAGCCCAAGCCATCAAACGCGTCCTGGTGGAAGATTTTACCGCGCATCAATGCGGGAACTGCCCAGCAGCGGCAATCATTGCGGAGGACATCGCAGAAAATTACGAAGGGTTGGTCAGCGTCATGGCCATTCATGCGGGCAACCTCGCGGGGACAGATGATAATTACTTCGATACCGATTGGACCACAGAAGAAGGAACTGTTTTTTGGGATCAATTGGATTTCCAAGCCAATCCTGTTGGACGGGTCAACCGCGTCAATGGCGTGGGCTCCTTTTGGGCTCCTGCACAATGGGAGGAAAAAGTGATCGAAGAGCTCGCCGGTTCTCCCTCGATCGGATTGCAACACGCATACGAATGGGCTCCTGCAAATGGGCACTTGAATCTGCACTTGCATGGTACCTTTTATGAAGACGTCAATGGTCCCATTCAGATTGCTTGGCTGATTCTTGAATCCCACATCTTCGATTATCAATTGGATTATGCTTCGAATCCCGAAGTTGTGGAGGACTACGAATTCAATCACGTCTTGCGAGGCTCTGTTCAAGGTGCAGTGGGTGTTGGATTCGGAACAGCATCCGGAGGAGCCAGTGCCAGTGATGTCGCGACGCAATCCGTCACCTTTACATGGGAGGAGGCTTGGGGGCTGGAAAATTGCACGGTGCTCGCAGTGGTTTCAGATGCGGATGGCTATGTCATCAATGTCGAAGAAATTCACTTGAATTGAAGGCCTTTCGCTCCATTCCAACCTTACTCATAGGCCTCTTCCTGACCTCATCATGCATGAGCGTTGCGTGGAGCCAGGGAGACCCTTTGACTTTTACTGCACAGCTGCATATGGGTTTTTCAGCGACGCAAGTTCATGGTGATCAAATTTCAGGATTCAATAAATTTGGGGTCTCCGCCGGTGCGACTGTGGACGTGCGCCGCTCATCGAGACATGGTGTCCAATGGGGCATCCTCTACACACAAAAAGGCAGCCGTCGCGTACCCGACACCAAAAACGGTGATTTCAATTCTTGGCGTTACAGGTTCACGTACATCGATTTACCTCTGACGAAAGTCTGGAATCCCCAACCGGAATGGTGGTGGGGTGCGGGGTTACAACCCAGTATTTTGATCGCTGGAGAAGAGGATTTCTATGGGGCGGGATACGATGAACTGACTTACCTCGAACTGAATTCCATCGACCTAGGAGGCGTCCTTCATGCCGGCTACCAATGGAGCGAAAACATGGGAGTAGAGGCGCGATTATCTCAAAGCCTATTGCCCATTAGTGAGCGCCCTTCGCAACCAGTTCAGCGTTGGGATAGCTTCATGATGAACATGGCCATTCAATGGTTATTCACCTGGAAATTGGGCTGAACGATCTCGTTCCGCAGTTACTCCTCTTGCTCACCTGCCGCTTCGTAAAGCCGTCCCGGTGAACGATCAATGGCCTCAACAGCCTCTAACCAGTCGACCCAAACACCCGTCATAGCGTCATCCACAGCTTTTACAAAGGACGAAGCGCCCTCATGCAGTCGTTCCAGCGCACGCATCGCATTGCCTCCAGGGGCATCCTTTCCACCGTTGATTGAAAACGCCGTCCACATCACAGAGCTCAACCGCTCTGTTACGCTTTCAATGCCTTTGAAATCACGTGGCTCGGTGTAGATTTCTTCAACTTCTCGAAGCGTCGATTTGAGTGAATCTGCTAGCGTTTTTGCATCCTTTTTCAATGAATCTGGGATCCACTTTAGCTCTTGCTCCACCACTTCAATTGTGGCGAGGGCTCGTTGAATTTGATCCATCCCAATGGAAATCGGTTTCACCGCCTCCATGACCACCTGCTGGTGCAATCTCCTCATTTCATGCGCCTTTTGGTCGTAAGGGACACGGGGGTCGGGATGCACAACCACATCTGCTTCTGCGCGGTGTTCCCCGAGAGCGAGTTGAACCGTGTAAACACCTGGCAGGACATCCGGGCCGCCTCCCGAAGGTTGGTCTTTCTTCTTTTTGATTGCACGCCGTGGCCAGTCCATGCCATTGGTATCAAAACGCCACCTCATATCCTGAATGCCTGCATCGGCTGTCTTAGAGCCGTTGCGAACGGTATCTCCTCGAGCATCCAACACCGCCCATAACAACTCTTCCCCTTCGTAGGCATCGGCAGTATCAGGATGAATGTACCATTGCATCCTCACCCCCCCTCGGTAATTCTCTCCACTCCAATAATGATCCGCAGGAAAACGTGCGCCAACATGCCTGCGAAAATTGACCTGGTACGCATCGGGAATAGCAAACAAGCGAAGGCTTTCATTCAACATGCCGTTGCCATCGCTTGCCAACGCTCGGAGAGGATCAATGTCATCAATGACATACGCTGCACGACCAAACGTGCCTAAAATCAAGTCCCCATCGCGCGGATGAATGACCATATCGCGAACTGGGACAGATGGCACCTCATGCGTCCAACGCTTCCAGTTTGCACCGCGATCAAAACTGATAAAAAGACCTTCTTCGGTTCCCAAAAACAACAAAGACGCCTCCTCTGGGTCTTGAACCACAGAAAGAGCGTGGCCTGTGACCTCACCTGTTTCAAGAACCAACCGAACCCATGAAGTGCCACCGTCCATTGTCCGGTAGAGGTACGGCTGCCAATTGTTCCGACGGTAATCGTTAACAACCACATACACCTCATCTGGATCGTGAGGACTCACTTGAATCTGAGGAATCCATGCTCCGACCGGAAAGCGTTTGATGGTTTCCGCGTGATCCGTCCACGTTGTTCCCCCATCCGTGGTATGCTGAATGCGACCATCATCCGTGCCTACCCAAATCTCACCCTCACGCTGTGGATTGGGTGCGATGCATAAGACCGTACAGTGGTTTTCTGCTTGTGTCGCATCAATGGTCAATCCCCCCGAATTCGCTTGGTCCTGCTTCTCTGGATCATTGGTTGTCAAATCTGGACTGCGAGGCACCCAAGAGTTGCCTCGGTCAGTGCTATGGTGCAAAAATTGGCTCCCAAAATACACACCATCTGGGTGAAATGGATCTGCCGCAACCGCGGCGTTCCAGGCGAAGCGAAGGGCTGTTGAATCATGCGGTACGGGTTGAACCGATGTGGCATCTCCGTTGCGCAAATCGACGCGCGACAAGGACCCCCCTTGGTACATCGCATAAGCGGTATTCAGGTCATTTGTAGCGGGCAATACATCGAATCCATCTCCAAATAAAATTTCTTGCCAATCCTCATTCCGAATGCCCCCCACATGCCACACCTCACTGGGCCCGACCCATGAACCGTTGTCTTGCATTCCACCATAAATCCGGTAAGGAACAGCGTTATCCACCGAAATATGATAGAATTGACCCAACGGCAAATTGTTTACGAATGTCCAAGTTTGGCCGCCATCTCGGCTGATATTCAGTCCGCCATCGTTGCCGTCAATCAAGTAATTTGGGTCATCTGGATGGATGTAAAACGCGTGGTGATCCGGATGGACTCCGCTGTACGGGAGAATCGTTCGAAACGTTTTTCCTCCGTCTTCGCTCATGTCCACCATGGAATATAAATTGAACAGCCGATTCTCGTCCGACGGATCCGCGTATATATCTGCGTAATAAAACGGTCGATTCCCCACTTGTTTGCTTTGAATCATCGACCAATTCAGTCCGCCATCTTTCGAATGATACAAGCCCGTGCTAGAGGACTCCACCAAGGCATATATCACATCCGTGTTCGCTTCGCTCATCGTCAATCCGATGCGACCCAATTCACCCCCTGGTAATCCCTCTTCCTCTGTCAATTCCTTCCAATTCTGACCTCCGTCATGGGTGATGTATAAGCCGCTCCCATCTCCACCACTCGTGAAGAACCACGGCTCGCGGCGATGCGACCACATCGCGGCGATGAGTTTATCTGGATTGGAGGGATCCAGGATCATGTCCGCTACCCCCGTTCGTTCATCGATGTAAAGCTGATGCTCCCACGTTTTTCCCCCATCTGTAGTCTTGTAAATTCCGCGGTTCGGGCTGTCTCCCCAAGCCGTTCCGATGGCACCGACCCACACGGTTTGATGGTCTGTAGGGTGCACAATGATGCGATGAATGTTTCGCGTGCCTTCGAGCCCCATCATCTCCCACGTCGCACCACCATCAATGCTGCGAAAGATTCCCCGACCACTCGAATGGGAGTTTCGGGGATTCCCTTCGCCCGTTCCAACCCAAATCACATCCGGGTTCGAAGGAGCAATGGCAACCGCACCGATGCTTTGAGTAGGCTGATCATCAAATAGCGGCTCCCACTCCACACCTGCAGTCTCCGAGCGCCAAAGCCCTCCGCTCGCTGTTCCGATGTAGATGACCTCTGGCCGATTCCTTTGAACATCAATGGAGGTCACACGGCCACTCATAGCGCCCGGACCGATGTGCCGCACATTCATCCCTTCAATGACGGAGTCAACGTCCTGTCCCTGCACCGGGTTAACGTGCAATACCAGCGCCATGAAGGCCATTACCGTACCGGTCATGGTACCCGCTAAATCGTTTATTCGCAACATCACAATTGTATTTTCATGTTTTGAGTAGACACGACAGGAATGCTCACTCCCAAGCCGAAAGCACTGCCTCCAACACTTCCGTTCAGGCTCACTTCCACGTCATTCCCTTGTAAAATTTGCAACCAATTTTGCTCAAGGACCGACAGCAAAGCGCGCGGCTCTGAACGCACCTTTAACTTGAGCGTTTGGTCGATCCCTTTCTGAATCGATTGTGCATAAGGCAATTCTATTCGCCCGACCTCCTGCCCATTGATCCCCACAACGACATCAACAGTCTCCGCTTGAATCGCAACGGGGTTCGGGTTGTGCAAGATGAGCGTTACCTCACCTTCAATGCCTCCTCGTGAAATCGACAAATCCGTCAGGCCTTCAACCCGCACGACCTCGACAGGCTGCAATGCATTGCAGCTCATGAGCACAAAGGTTAACAGAACATACCCCAGTCTGCTCATGCTTGGGCGCTCAATCGGGCAAAGTGCTCATGGAACAATGGAATGGTCTCAATGCCTTTGAAGTAATTAAATACGCCGTAGTGCTCGTTGGGTGAATGAATCGCATCGCTGTCCAACCCAAAGCCCATCAGCACCGTCTTTAATCCCAATATTTGTTCAAAGCTCGCGACAATCGGGATGGAGCCCCCACCTCGGAAAGGCACCGGCTTTCGGCCGAAAGTCGCCTCCATCGCTGCCGAAGCTGCTTGGTAGGCAATCGAATCGGTTGGCGTCACCGCAGGTTGACCACCGTGCATGGGTGTAATCTTCACCTTAACGGACGGTGGGGCAATCGCATTGAAATGGCGCGTAAACAGCTCGGTGATTTTTTCAGGATCCTGGTTGGGAACCAACCGCATGGAGATTTTGGCAGATGCCTTACTCGCGATCACTGTTTTTGCTCCATCTCCTGTGTATCCTCCCCATATTCCATTGACGTCCAACGTGGGTCGGATGCTCATGCGCTCAGGTGCGCTATAGCCCTCTTCTCCCTCCACCGCACCGATGTCGATGCTGCGTTTGTATTCGGATTCATCAAAGGGTGCTTCGGCCATTGCGTCTCGCTCGTCCGCTGACAACTCCACCACATCCTCATAAAATCCTTCAACCAAAATCCGTTGGTCCTCATCCTTGAGCGAAGCAATCATCTCACACAGGATATTGATGGGGTTCGGAGCGGCTCCACCATACAATCCACTGTGCAGATCTCGGTTGGGCCCAGTCACTTCGACTTCGACATAGCTCAGACCACGGAGGCCTACGGTTATGGATGGCACATCATTCGCGATGATGCCTGTATCACTCACCAAGACTATATCCGCAGCCAATTTCTCACGATGAGCCTCCAAAAATGGCTCAAGGTGAGCAGAGCCCACTTCCTCCTCTCCTTCAATCATGAACTTCACGTTACAGTGCAAAGCATTGGACTGCACCATTGCTTCTAGCGCCTTCACATGCATAAAAACTTGGCCCTTGTCATCGCAAGCACCCCTCGCAAAAATGGCTCCCTCCGGATGGAGTTCCGTCTTCTTGATCACCGGTTCAAAGGCGGGCGAATCCCAAAGCTCCAATGGAACGGCAGGCTGGACATCGTAATGGCCGTAAACCAGCACCGTTGGAGCATCCGCTGACACCATTTTTTCGCCGTAAACAACAGGAAAACCTTCGGTTGGGATGATTTCGACATTTTCAGCACCGGCCATTTTCAGCTGATCAGCGACCACTTCTGCGCAACGCACAACATCCCCTGCGTAGGCGGGGTCAGCGGAAATCGACGGTATACGTAATAAGTCGATGAGTTCATTCAAAAACCGATCGCGGTGGGTTTCGATATACGGAGTGCAAGCTGCCATGGCTAAACGATATTTCAAGTGAGTTTTGTACGAATTTAAGTCAACTGGGATGGATGTTCGACACGTACGAAGTCGGCTTCCACCATCGTATATTCGCGCAACGGTCAATGCACCCAAAATTCGAGTCGTGAACAAGTCTCATTTTCCCAACTTCGAAAACACCGAACGCGCGTTTGCTCGCCTCAGTTCGGGGCAACTTCACAAGGCCCTTCTGCTTTTTCAAACCGTTGGAAATTCAGGATTGGTGCGATTTGGAAAAGTGCTCATGGATGTGGCTCTTGGGCTAAGAATCCCTGTTGGATGGGCGATTCGCCCGACCGTTTACTCCCATTTCTGTGGAGGAGAGACGATTGCCCAATGTGAGCAGACCATAGCGGGACTGGCGAAAGGCAAGGTCCACACCATTTTGGATTACAGTGCCGAGGGCAAGGAAACGGAAGCTGATTTGGAAGCCACATTCATGGAGATTCTCGCGGCAATTCAATCCACCCATTGTGATGATCGACATGCCTTCTCGGTTTTCAAAATCAGTGGCGTCGCACCCACTGCGTTGTTGGAAAAAGTATCGGCCGACGGAAACACCCTCACAAACGAAGAACAGAAAGCGTGGGAGCGGGTACAAAATCGCGTCGTCGCCCTGTGCGCTGCCGCAGCCGATTTGGGGACTCCGGTTTTAATCGATGCCGAGGAATCTTGGTTGCAACCGGCCATTGATGACTTGGCACGAACAGCCATGCAACGGCACAATGCTACCAAAGCCATGGTTTACAATACCGTTCAACTCTACCGGACTGATCGGCTCGCTTATTTACAACGCTTGACAGAACAGGCCAAAACAGAAGGCTGGCAATTGGGGGTGAAGTTGGTGCGTGGAGCCTATATGGAAAAAGAACGAGACCGTGCCGCAGAAAAAGGCTACCCCTCTCCTATTCAGCCCAACAAAGAAGCGACTGATCGAGATTTTGATGCGGCTTTGGGATGGTGTGTGGATCATGCCCATCACCTATCATGCTGCGCTGGCAGTCACAACGAAAAAAGCAACGCTCTGCTGGCGGAGAAGATGATCCAATCTGGACTTGATCCGGAGGATGGACGTTTTTGGTTTGCTCAGTTATTGGGTATGAGCGACCACATCAGTTTTAATTTGTCCGCAGCGGGCTACCGCGTCGCCAAATATGTTCCGTTTGGGCCGATTCGGGAGACGATTCCTTACCTCCTGAGACGTGCTGAAGAGAATTCTTCGGTGGCAGGTCAAACTTCCCGCGAATTGGAGTTGATCCGAAAGGAGGTTGCCCGGAGAAAGCAACATGGAACTTAGATCGCCCACCGCATGCCAATGCGGAACAGCCTTGGCATGGCTGGTCTCAGGCCTGCTGGCCTCTTTGCGACAACGACAACGGCATCGAACAGGTTGTTGACACCGAGATAGCCCTGAAACCCCGATCGAAATTCCCTTCGAATCACTGCATCGAAGATGGACGCAGCATCCGTAGTCTCCACGAAATCAAGCGCTGCATTTCCCGCCACCGTTCGCATCGCAGCCACATACCGGTAACTCATCTCACCCGACCAAAGGCCAGAGATCAATGTGAATTGCGCATTTCCTTGATGGGGTGCCAAATATGGAAGGAAGTCGCCGTCCCGCACCGTATCCCATGGACCAAAATCACTTTCAAAGTCTGAGGTGAAACGAGCATTGGTATACGTATACGTCAATCGAACAGGGGCCGACCATGCATCATTCGATGCGAGCAAGTCCATTGTCATCTCGCATTCCACTCCATGCGTTCGCGCCGAACCTCCGTTGAACAAATCCCCTGAGCCAATCCCTCCATTTGCCGTTAAATCGGATCCCATGAGGTGGTTGTACGAGTTGAAAAAAGCTACGAGCTGTCCGTTGATTCGTTGCTTCGACCATCGGTAGCCCAATTCCGTATTCAAACTGGTTTCTGATTGAGTTCCAGGGGTACTTCCAGGAGGAATGAACCCCCTGTGAACACCTGTAAACATTTGAACCTCATCGGAAATAGAGTAATTCACTCCCAGCCCCGGCAACCAGACAGAAACCCGATTGGTCCGTTGATCCGCGGACTCTCCATCCCTGGCGGCATTGTCTGCACCAAAATCCAATCGGTTAAATTCCATTTGTTCGGTTCGAAGACCAGGAGTAAAGGTCCACCCCGACCTGCGAACGGTTCCGCGAACATACCCCGCCAGTGCACGTGCGCCGTCTAATCGGTTGCCTGCCGAACCCGGTTCCCCAGGCTGCACCATTTGCATTCCATCTGCGGTCAATGCATATCCATCACGCCATTCAAATCGATCCACCTCATCCTCGTGCAGACGCACACCATAGACCAATTGATTGCCCGATTGCCCTTTCACGATGCCCCGGTGTTCAATACCTTGTGAGACATAGTCTCGGTTGTTTGCCTTGAGTTGCAATAAAGCGTCTTGTGCAGTTGGTTGCTGCAACAATGCTGTTTGGCCTGACTCATAAAGAGACAGCAAGGAATGGTGATCTCCGCTCGCATCTTGATAGCGATCGAGCTTGTACCAGTTGCGATGGAATCGCATGCGGTAGACATCCGTTCGCACACTCCAACGTGCGGTCAACTCCGCTTCATGGCGCAGTCTGGCTTGACGATGTTGTGACTCCATCAGGTCTCTGCTGGATGCCGCATAACGCTGGAATGGGCTATTTGCGAAATCAGCCTCTGATAGGCCTGCATATGTTTCATGACTCGTCTCCTGTACCCATCCGCCCTTGACTTCGATGGACTGATTGAAACGCGCCTTCGCAGAAGCTTCCCACCGCACCTTGGCGATGCCATCCGTCTTGGTGAAGCCTGTTGGACTCGAGTTTGGGAGTGTCTTAAATCCCTCACTGCCCAAATGAAGTCCCTCGACAAGGCTCGACCACGTTCCCTTTTTTGTTTGCCACACTTGGCGAATCCGCAAGTGGCTCAAATGCCCGCCAAAACTGCTGCGCTCCGAGCGGTACAAAGCACCTGATGTTCCCGATGTCTGTGGCGTAACCATGTTAATGGCACCACCAGCTGTCTGGGGACCAAATGCAATTTGGCTGCTCCCCTTCAAGACCTCCACAGATTCCATTCGTGCAATCGAAGGAAAATAATAGGCTGCCGGAGCAGAATACGGTGCTGGAGCGATGAGGACCCCGTCTTCCATCAACGTAATCCGAGCGCTCCGATCTGAACCGGAACCGCGCAAACCAATGTTGGGCCGCAGACCGTAACCGTCTTCTTCTTGAATGTTCACACCGCTGACAGACCTCAATACCCGCAACGGATCGCTGTACGCATAACGTTCCAACTCTGCCGGTCGAATGACATGCAGCGCACCTGGCACCTCGTCCAACCCCCTTGCACCTGCGCCCAGCCCCACAGAAGCCACCTCAGCACCGGGAATCGCATGCCATTGGGACAACATGCTGGAAATCGAATCTTCACTGAATTCCGCTGAATCCTGTGCCGCCAAAGAGCCCCCTAACAAGGAGCAGATCGTGAAGAATATGGAGCAAAGAGAAGGGCGCATCAGGTAACGAATCACGCTGCAAAATTGACCCCTACTTGCAGGGCGAGCAATCCCCTAAATCAGGTAATTTAGAATCATTCTAAACAGGCAATGCAAGCGGGCATCTCTCTTTCTGTCCTCAGCTTTTGACCCATCGAATGGTCTGCGACCGGCTCTCAAATACCAGTCGGACCAGGTAGTTTCCAGCCGCAAAGTCTTCTACCGAATGTCCCAGAAGTGCGTCACTCAAATCGACTGTGCGAATCAAACGTCCCGATAAATCGAAGAGTTCAATGACCCGCGGCATTTCCACTCCTGCTGGAACCAACCTCAACAATTGACCTGACGAGATGGGGTTGGGAGCCATTTTCCAATCTATGGCATCGGGATCAAATCCAGGCCAACCTGTTGACCTCGCTTCTGCAACTAAAACCGGAGTCCGGTCAGCAGCTTCGTACATGGATTCAAACGCCGCGATCCGCTCACTTTGATCGGAAAAACCAAACATGGCATCCACCCAGCGCTTCGGCACTGCTTGATAATGAAGTCGAGCTGTCGCATGAACCATGGATGATTGATCGCCGGTTGAGACCCGATAAACCAATCGATCAGCACCGGATCCCTCCGATCCATTGCGGCGATTAAAATCTGCATCGAGGGCCGCCATGGGACCAACCTGCACGGTATCGTAAGCAGGATGCTGACTTGAAAAGCCCCGCGGAGGAAGTCGATTATCCTTCAACAAAATAGCCGCTCGTTCCAATACTTGTGTCGTTGCTCCCTCCACATCCCCCAGCACCATTTCGTAAATCTGAACTTGGTCTGGTGAGGTAATCTCATCCCAATGTGGTTCCAAGCCGGCGTCTCGTCCTGCAATTCCATTTGCCGGAGACCACGATCCACTGTGGAACAACGTATCGTCTTCAGCTCCGGTCAAGACGAACTCAACGAACGAAAGCCGCGCGGGATAGCCGCTTGGGAATTTGTGTCCCGCGAGATTTTCGACCTCCACCTCAAAGGCCCATTCCCCCGGGCTCGTTGCCAATTGACGCACCTGCAAATTCGCCGTTTGCTGCTGCAGGGATGCCTCAGTTCGGGCAATGGTTGAGTCAAACTGAACAGGTGTAGCACTCAAATTGAGCTGGACCGCATTGTCCCGCATCAACTTCAACATGAAAGCATTTCCCCCCACCAGGTGATGCTTACCAAATCGCTGGGGAAACAACCAATTGGGTTGGGTCGCCGCAATGGCCCCTCCTTCAACCAATGGCATGTGGCACGATTGGCATTGGACATTTTCTGCATTGAACGCTGAATTCACCCACTCGAGGTAGGTGGTTTGCTCAAAAAATACTTGGCCCGTTTCTTCTCCTTGTAAATCTTGGGTGTGCGTGTACAAGGAGTGACAACTTGCACAAACTTCACTGTTGCGCATGTGTTCGCCGTATACTGGAATGAATCCCGTTTGACCACTCATCAAGCCATCCCATGGGTTTTCAAATCCGCCCCATGAAACGTTTTCTTCATTGATCGGCAAATCACCATTGCTGCGACCTGCGAGGTTTTCATTGTCAATGGAGTGACAAGCCGTGCACCCAATTCCATCCAGCCCCAAATCGTCTTCCATCAGATCTTCCATGGTGTAGCCATTCGGCCCTGCCGTCCCTGTCAAGTGCGCTTCGTGGTATCCTTGCGGCGCATGGCAGGCCGTGCAGAGGTTTTCGATGGATTCTCGGTGAGTTGGATTCACCAGCCCTTCGTGATCCACTTTGGCCTGCCAAAACGGATCGCGCGCACTGTTGGCCATCAAGGTAGCCTGCCAATCGGCTACTGGGCTAACCGTCGCACCGTGTTCATCCACCAAGGCTTCGCCATCGGCATCGGGAGCATGGCAGTTAACACAGTTGCCCGATCCCGTGAAATACACTCCCTCCTCTGTGCACAATTGGCCCATTCGCCAGCGCATCCATTGCGCTTCATCTTTACCGTACCGCAGGTGCGGGTTTTCAGCACCCGTCAGCAACTGACCCAGACCAATGGCCACAAGCGGCAAGAACAAGGCGATATATGTATGACGCGTCATGGGTGGTGATGGGTATCTTTGCAAAGTTAGCCCGCAAATAAGATTGATGTCATTTAAACATACCCCTCGTTATTGGCGCCCATTCACTTCAATGGCCATAGCGCTGATGTTTGTGCCTTTCTTAGTCAAAAGTCAAACAGCTCCAGAAGTTATCGTAGGGAGTCGATTGGTGGAAGCAGAATGGCCTGTTTCCATGCGTCCAGCTTCTCATGCCTCGGGAGAATCCAATCTTCTGATTGTCTGCCACAGTGGACTGGTCATGTGGTTCGATGAAGAGACAGGTGAAGTGCGTGAAGAACCGTTTTTGGATTTGAGTTCAGCTGGACTGGACCTTGTGGATTACGGCATCATGAGTGAGCAAGGATTGAATGACCTGATCCTTGATCCCGATTTCGAAGAAAACGGTTTGTTTTATGTCATGTACAATGGGTACCGACCCGACGGAACGGGAGAATTCATTGACGAACGGCTCATCTGCTTTGGAACCAATCCGGACCATACCGAAGCAGATCCAACAACCTGGTTTGAGGTGCTGGAACTTGTGCAGCCGGCACGTGGACACAATGCCGGGCAACTGCATTTTGGTCCATTGGACGGATACCTCTACCTCAGCACGGGAGATGGCGGTGGAACCGGTACAGGAGAAACAGGCGGTGGAAGCGGTGGTGATGACCATGGCCCCATTGGCAATGGACAAAACCTGCAAACGCTTCTTGGAAAAATGCTGCGAATTGAAACACATGGGTTGGCCCCATACACGATTCCAGCGAGCAACCCTTTCGTCGGAAACGATGAAGCATTGGATGAAATTTGGGCCTATGGTTTTCGCAATCCTTGGCGTTGGAGTTTTGACCGATTGACGGGCGACAAATTCATCGGCGATGTGGGCGAAGTAGACTGGGAGGAAATCAACATGGAATCGGCCGATTCGGAGGGAGGACTCAATTATGGCTGGCGATTGATGGAAGGACCCATGTGTTATGAACCCATCGTTGATTGCGATCCAGATGGAAGCCTCGAGTGGCCCATCTTCTCCTATCCCCACGAAAACGGATGGTGTTCCGTTATCGGTGGGTACCGCTACCGAGGGGAAGCGATTCCCTCCTTATACGAACATTACGTATTCACGGATGCCTGCGGTTTTTATGACGTCAAATTTTGGTCTCTCACGGAGCAAGAGGATGGCAGTTGGATCGATGCACCGCTGGAAATCGACGTTCCCGGGGGGTTTGTTCCTTGGGAAGAGACCCGTTTCGCATTCAGTGAAAACAATGAAGGTGAGTTGTACTTATGCACGCAGCTGAACGTGTACAAACTCATGTATGATCCAGCGGATCAAGAAGGTACTGGAAGTCCAGCGGAATCATTAATTTTCTCTCCCAATCCGGTTGAGGCTGGTCAAAGCGTGGTTCTTGACGCTGGAGAAGATGTCTTTTTGTCTCGAATTCGCATTACAGATACCGGGGGACGAAGCGTTCATGACGCTCAATTTTATTGGGCTCAATCTCCTTACACATGGAGCACAACTGGCATGAAAGCGGGGACCTACATTGTCGAAGCATGGGTCGGAGCAAGCGAAACACCTATCCGGGGGAAACTCATTGTCCAGCGTCCATAAGGGGAGCGCAGGAACACGAAACTCCAGGTGCCACGTCTTCACGCAACTCGACTTGACCCAGGTTGCCGGCATCATCTGCAAAGCAGATTTTCATCGAGGCAAACGGGCAATCTGATGACATCTTCAAGTGGTAGCAAGGTGGGGTTTCACGTGGTTCACTTAACGTCCATTCGATTTCCGAATCGAGCAGCCATTCCATCAAGCGTTCTCGCGACGCTTCCGTTGGGCCTTCGCACTCCATGAGACAATTCAGGTAAGCATCTGGAGAAACCCCATCCAATTGCATACGGGCTTTGATGCGCTTGGCCGGAAGCCAGTCATTGCAACTGCGACCGCTGAAAAATAGGGCGCTCAAAATGACCCCAATGAAAACTCCGATGCCGTAGCGCAAAAACCGTTGACGAAAATTCACGGTTCAAAAGTAAACCAACCCGCTGAGGTGTGGACTCCCTTCGTAAATTCGAAGTTCATGATCCAGTGCAGCCGCCTACAATTTCAATACCGATCCGGAACACCGTTGATGTCTTTCCCCGATATCGACTGTCCTGAACATGCCCAACTTTTGCTGCTGGGGCAGTCGGGCTCAGGCAAAACAACTTTGCTTCATGTGCTCTGTGGCATGCTGCAAGCAACCGCTGGAGAGGTCCGCATCAAAGGCCAAAACCTCGTCACCATGACGGAACGCGAACGGGATGCCTTTCGGGGAAGGCATTTTGGCATCGTTTTTCAAAAATCCCACTTTGTCCAAAGCTTGACCGTATTGGAAAACTTGGCCATACCGGCATTTCTGCTCGGTGACACCTTCGATTTGCAAGGGGCACAGGCGTTATTGGACCGGCTTGGAATCGGACACAAAGCCCACGATAGACCGCGCGATTTAAGTACCGGAGAACAGCAACGCGCTGGAATCGCAAGGGCATTGATTCACAAACCGAGCATCGTCCTCGCGGACGAACCTACAAGCGCACTCGACGATCAAAGCACACAGGCGGTCATTGCCCTCCTCGAAGAACAGGCGAGTACGCTGGGCGCCACCTTGATTATCGTAACCCACGACCAACGGTTAAAGGACCGGTACGAGCGACGGATTGAACTAACCGACATCGTTTCAAATCCCCTCGCATCATGAGTTGGCTCTACATCGCCTGGCGAAACCTCGGTCTAAAGAAGCTTCAAACGGCCTTGAGCTTGATCCTCCTGGCCTTTGGCGTTGGGTTGGTCAGCCTGCTGATGCTGACCGAGAAGCAACTCAGCGATACGTTTGATCGCAACATTCAGGACATTGATCTTGTATTGGGCGCGAAGGGTAGCCCGTTGCAATTGATTCTTGCCAATGTCTACCATGTGGATGCTCCAACAGGAAACATCCGACTCGCCGACGCTGAAAAGGTCATCCGTCACCCCTACATTGACGAAGGCATTCCCCTTGCGTATGGCGATAACTACAGGGGCTTCAGAATCGTTGGAAGCACCTCGGCTTATACAGATCACTACGATGCGGTCTGGGAATCTGGACGCGACATCGAAGCGCCGTTTGAAGTAGTTGTCGGTGCTCGCGTTGCGGAATCAACTGGTTTAAAGTTGGGCGATGGGTTTTTTAGTTCACATGGGCTTCAGGATGAAACCGACGTCCACACGGATAAAACCTTTACGGTTGTTGGCATCCTCGAATCCAGCGGAACTGTTCTTGATCAATTGCTTTTATGTAACATCGAAACGATCTGGGGTGTCCATGAAAAACCAGACGAGGTCACTGCATATGAAGACCGGGAAATCACCGCTGTTTTGCTCAAAAAACGCAATCCTCTGGCGGTTTTGACCATTCCCAATACCATTCGTGAAACCAATATGCAGGTGGCCCTGCCAGCAATTGAGATCAATCGTTTGACCCAAAATTTTGGCATCGGCATGCGCACGTTGCACGCCATTGCGCTTTTGATCATGTTGATCAGTTTCGCGAGCATCTTCATCTCTGTGTACGATAATTTGCTTGCTCGCAAATACGAGTTGGCCTTGATGCGAACCATGGGCGGATCGCGCGCGGGTCTCTTCTTCCTTTTGATTCTTGAGGGCGGAATACTCAGTGCTGGTGGCTCCTTGATAGGCATCGCTCTGAGCAGGATGGGGATCTTTATCTTATCACAATTGATTGAAGACAAGTTCCGTTATAATTGGAGTAGCATGGGCATACTTCCGGATGAATGGCTCCTGGTTGGAATGGCTATATTTGTGGGATTAGTCGCCTCAGCCATCCCGGGCCGATCGGCGATGAAATTGGATACGTCACGCACCCTCACCGAAGCGCTCTGAGCGAGAATAAATCACCTGGTATGCAAAAGAAACCTACATCACGACTTCCACAAAAAAGTACCTTCGGGTGGCTTGGACTGATCGGGCTCATGACGCTGAGCATGTTGGATCTGAGCTCCTATTGCCATCCGGATGTCGAAGGAGAGCGAACAACAACTGCGGTCAAGGCCGCTTCGCTGGTCCCCGGCCTCCGAGCTTCTAGCGAAGTTCCTGCTGAATTTTTCTCCATCCCAGAAGCTGATTTAGAAGCCTACAATGAACTGACGTGGCGCACCCTCGAAGACGTCGAGTTCAAAGATGTGTATGTAGAGGAGCTTGACGCGTATTACTGGAAACCATCCTTCGGCACCTCGGTCAACGCGCTCGAGGGCGAGGACGTTCATATCACGGGATACATGATCCCTGTGGACTTGGATGAGGATTTTTATGTGCTCAGCCGATATCCCTTTGCCAACTGCTTCTTTTGTGGCGGCGCAGGGCCGGAATCTGTCATTGACTTGCGATTTACCGGCAAGTCCTCACGCGTGTACCAAACGGATGAGCGCTTGACCTTTTCGGGTAAGTTCCGGCTGAATGCAGATGACGTTTACCAGATGAATTACATCCTCGACGGCGCTGCAGAATACACGCCTTAATCTTCTCGGTCGCTGAGTCGTCCTTTATTGAATATTCGCGCGCTGTCTTTATGCCCCTTTCGCAGCTCACGTTGCTCATCTTCCGGCAACTGAATGATCTCTTGACAGCTGCTGCCACAAGTCTCTTCGTACTTCTTCTTGCATGAAGGACACTGAATAAAAAGTAAGTTGCACGCGACATTCATGCAGTTCGTGTGATCGTCACAAGGAGAACCGCATTGATGGCATTCAGCAATCACATCATCCGTTATGCGCTCCGCCAACCGCTCATCAAATACAAAATTCTTTCCCACAAAACGGTTCTCAAGGCCATTGTCCCTGACTTGACGTGTGTATTCGATGATCCCTCCCTCCAGTTGATGCACGTGAGGGAAACCCTTGTGCTTGAGCCATGCAGATGCCTTTTCGCACCGTATTCCTCCTGTACAGTACATGACGATGTTGCGGTCTTCTTGGCCCTTCAACATATCCTCGACCAATTGAATTTCTTCTCGAAACGTGTCCACATCTGGTGTAATCGCCCCTTTGAAGTGGCCCACTTCGCTTTCGTAGTGGTTCCGCATGTCGATCAAAATCGTGTCATCCTTGGCAGTTATTTCATTGAACTTCACCGCGTCCAAATGCACCCCCGTATTGCGCACGTCAAATGCTACATCTTGCAGTCCGTCTGCTACAATTTTATCTCGCACCTTAATGGCCAATTTGAAAAACGACTTGCCCTCGTCCACTGTCACGTTGAGCCGAATTCCGTTCAAGAATGAAATGCTGTATAGGTGCTCCTGGAAATCCTCAAATCGATCAGTAGGAACCGAGATTTGAGCATTGATTCCTTCGTGGGCGATGTAAGTCCGGCCCCGCACACCGAATGCGTTCCAGTGAAGAAAAAGATAGTTTCGAAAGAAAGGCGGGTTCAGGATACGCGCATACTGATAAAAAGAAACCGTAGTTCGGTTCGCTTTATCCCCGTGCATGCGGTTCAATAGCACCTTTCGATCGACCAAGTTGCGCAGTTGTTGCTTCATGCGATTTCATGTCACAGTGCCTCTCCAGCGCGGAGGGTCAATACTGAATAGTCCACCAAAGATACGATAACCCAGATAGCGGCGTTATGTACAGGGTGCCGCTGCGCCAAACATCATTAAATCTTGTTGCTTATGCTCGAATTATGCAAAAAAGTTCTGCTCCGTGTGAGCACCAATCGAAAGCTCTTTGCACGTGAATTGGGAAAATCCATTCGGCAACTGAAAGGGGAAGATTTGAAGCAATTAAAATCCTGGTGCATGCACCAATTCGCCCATGTTCATTCGGAACTCATCGAGCGAACTTTCACACATTATGCAGCTATTTGAAGGCCGCTTGAAGATTCCTCATTAAGCCATCGTATCCCGTGCGTTTGACTGCAGTTCCACGAAAGACCTCTTGAAAAACCTCCTCCGTCATTTCCTCCCAGTCTCCCCGGCTCATCGATGCAAGACTGGGGTGTGCTGAAAATTTGGGCTCCGTATGCGGTTTGGCGTGGCGGTTCCAAGGACAAACATCCTGGCAAATATCACAGCCAAAAACCCATGGCGTCAGATGCTTGTGAACCGGCTCAGGAATGGCACCTCGCAATTCGATGGTGAAGTAACTAATGCACTTCGAGCCATCGACTACCTCAGGCTGAATGATGGCACCTGTAGGGCAGGCATCCATGCAGCGGGTGCAAGTCCCGCAATGATCTGCCGAAGGAGCATCCGGCTCTAAATCCACATCAATGATCAACTCCGCAATGAAGAAAAAGCTCCCCATCCGCTGGTTTAAAAGCAAGCTGTTTTTTCCAACCCAGCCCAAGCCACTCCGTGCCGCCCAAGCTCGCTCGTGAACGGGTGCCGAATCCACGAAGACTCGGCCGTTCACGTCCCCCCAGGAGGCCTGGGCCCATTTCATCAATTCCTTGAGTTTCCATTTCAATACGTGGTGGTAATCCTGACCTCGAGCATAGCTCGCAATCCGAGGGGTATCAGCGTCTGTTTCCTCTTCGTCAACGTGGTAGTTAAATAGGAGAGAAACAACTGTTTTGGCTCCTGGAACGAGCAAACGAGGATCCAGACGTTTATCTGCATTCCGTTCCAGATAACCCATTTCACCTTGATATCCACGCTTGAGCCACTCCTCTAACCGGGGAGCCTCTTCTTCCAAAAATCCAGCTTGAGCGACGCCTATTTCAGCAAACCCAAGCTCCTTGGCTTCTCGAATAAGAGCGTCTTTACGGGTGTTCGCTAAGTGCCTCGATCGTGACATGCTATTCGCTAAACAAGGATCCTGATTGCGGATTGGCCCGCTTACCGAGATGCTCATACGCCGCTGGTGTCGCCTGCCGTCCTCGAGGTGTTCGCATCAATAAGCCTTCCTGGATCAGGTACGGTTCATACACCTCCTCCAATGTGCCCGGGTTTTCCCCTATAGCCGTAGCAATCGTCGAAGCACCAACTGGCCCCCCATTGAATTTATCGATTAACGCCGAAAGGATGCGGTTGTCCATTTCATCCAGGCCTTTCTTGTCAACGTTCAGTGCGTCCAGCGCAAAGTCGGTAATGGCAAGGTTGACTGTGCCATCGCCTTTGATTTCGGCAAAATCACGAACCCGACGCAACAAGGCATTGGCAATTCGAGGTGTTCCCCGTGAACGTGATGCAATTTCATAAGCTGCTGCATGTTCGATGGGCATATTTAAAATGCCTGCGCTCCGCTCTACGATATCCGTCAACGTTTTTGCATCGTAATACTGAAGACGAAGATTGATGCCAAATCTCGCTCTCAACGGTGCAGTAAGCAATCCGGATCGTGTAGTCGCACCGACCAGTGTAAAAGGATTCAACTCGATCTGAACGGTGCGTGCATTGGGACCGGCGTCGATGACCAAGTCAATGCGATAATCCTCCATGGCGCTATAGAGGTATTCTTCAACAACCGGAGATAACCGGTGTATCTCATCAATGAAAAGTACGTCGTTGACTTCGAGGTTCGTGAGCAGGCCTGCGAGGTCACCGGGCTTGTCCAATACTGGACCAGAAGTTGTCCGAATGGAAACGCCCAATTCGTTGGCTATGATATTGGCCAGCGTCGTTTTCCCCAATCCAGGAGGACCGTGAAGCAGTGTATGATCAAGCGCTTCCTCACGCCGAGCCGCAGCTTGCACAAAGACACCCAAATTCTCAAGAGCAGCCCGCTGGCCTGTGAAGTCATCAAATCGAGCCGGTCTCAGGACACGATCCAAATCTCCATCCGTCGGCTGTTCGGCCTCGTTTCGCACATCAAAGTCCTCGATCATGTGTGCAATTTAACCCCGTTGAGCATAAAAAAAGCCCCACCGGCATTCCCGATGAGGCTTTCTTTGAATTCTGGTAAATCAATGAATTTCTTCACCGGCCAATGCTGGCGTTGTTTGAGGGACAAAATCATCTTCGTGCACAGGGTTGGAGTAATCGTAAGCCCAGCGGTGAACCTCTGGTAGTGGTCCATCCCAGTTGCCGTGGACATGACGAACTGGAGTCGTCCACTCGAGGGTATTGGACTTCCAAGGGTTTTGAACCGATTCCTGACCATAGAAAATACTGTAGAAAAAGTTGAACAAGAAGAACAACTGCCCTATGGCTCCAACAATGGCAAAGGTTGAAATCACCGGCTGAAGGTCCATAACGGAGCCAAGGAAATCGAAATTGCTGTATTCATAGTATCGACGCGGCGCCCCTGCAATCCCGACGAAGTGCATCGGGAAAAACACGCCATAACCCGCCACGATGGTGACCCAGAAATGGGCGTAGCCCAATTTTGTATTCATCATGCGCCCAAACATTTTGGGGAACCAATGGTAGATACCGGCCAGCATACCAAAGATCGCTGACATCCCCATGACAATGTGGAAGTGGGCAACGACGAAGTAGGTATCGTGAACGTTGATGTCCAATGCAGAGTCCGCCAGAATAATTCCCGTCAAACCTCCAGTCACGAACGTACTTACCAAACCGATGCTGAAGAGCATGGCAGGAGTAAAACGGATGTTCCCTTGCCACAATGTTGTGACATAATTGAACGCCTTCACCGCTGAAGGAATAGCAATGAGCAACGTAGTAAACACGAATACAGAACCCAAGAACGGATTCATACCTGTCACAAACATATGGTGACCCCAAACGATGAAGCTCAAGAAACCAATGCCCAAGATGGACCCCACCATGGCTTTGTATCCAAAGATTGGCTTCCGTGCATTGGTTGCAATCACTTCAGAGCTTATGCCCAATGCCGGTAACAAGACAATGTAAACTTCAGGGTGGCCCAAGAACCAAAACAGGTGCTGGTACAACACAGGTGAACCACCCGTTACATCCAACGCCTCTCCACCGATGAAGATGTCTGATAAATAGAACGCCGTACCCATGGTACGGTCCATCAATAGAAGAACCACTGCCGAAACCAAAACGGGGAAGCTCAAAACTCCTAAAATCGCCGTCACCATGAAAGCCCAAATAGTCAAAGGCAAACGGGTCATTGACATGCCTTTTGTCCGCAAATTAATCACGGTCACAACGTAATTCAATCCACCCAAGAGCGAACTCACTACGAACAGTACCATGGAAATCAACCACAATGTCATGCCCATGCCTGAACCAGGCATCGCCTGTGGAAGAGCACTCAATGGAGGATATACCGTCCAACCTCCTGAAGCTGCACCTCCCTCAACAAACAAGGAGAGAAGCATGATCACGCTTGAGAAGAAAAAGAACCAGTAGCTGAGCATGTTAAGGAAACCCGAAGCCATATCCCGCGCTCCGATTTGCAACGGAATTAAGAGGTTCGAGAATGTTCCTGAAAGACCGCCTGTTAGGACGAAAAACACCATAATCGTTCCGTGAATGGTAACCAGTGCCAGATACGCATTGCGATCCAGTACGCCACCGGGAGCCCACTTGCCAAGGAATGTTTCAAGGATTGCAAAGCTCTGTCCTGGCCAGCCAAGTTGCAGCCGGAAGAATACCGATAACATTACAGCTACAATACCCATCACAATTGCGGTCACCAAGAACTGCTTGGAGATCATCTTGTGATCGTGCGAGAAGACATACTTCGATATGAAGCTCTCTTCGTGATGATGTGCGTTTGCTCCCATGATTACAGCGATGCAGTTACGTTTGTAGATTCATCCGTGTTGGTAGCCTGTTCCATTTCAGGCTCCTCCTCTCCTTCCTTGACCAAAAATTCGTCTTGTTCAGATAGCCAAGCTTCAAATTGCTCTTCCGTATCAATGACCAACTTCATTTGCATGTTAAAGTGCGAAGCTCCGCAGACCTTGTTGCAAAGCAGCACATAATCGAAATCCGAATCATCCAAAACAGTTCGCATGGAATCGGTTGTAATGGTCGGAGTCATTTTAAATCGAGTTGGGACTCCAGGCACCGTATTCATCTGTGCACGGAACTGCGGCATGTAAGCTGAGTGAATTACATCCCGCGATCGGAATACGAACTCCACTTCTCGTCCCACTGGCAAATGGAATTCTCCTTTGACAATTTGATCGTCCATGCCCACTTCCCACGCGCTCATTTCACTGTCGAAGTCAAATTCGCGAATCTCTTGGATTCGTTGACGGTGGCGCTGCAATCGATACAGCTTGTCCTCTTTTGCTTCGTATGCCGCTTCCGTCATAATGGTCAGCTGATCGGATTCCAGCATACCGTCGATTTCATGGATTCGAGCCTCAATTACCGCCTTCAGCTCTTCCCCAGAATGAGCTTCTTCACCGTGCCCGTGATCACCATGGTCGGCTTCCGAGTGGTCCGCATGATCCGATTCGGTGTGGTCGGCATGTCCGTGGTGCCCATCATGGCCATCATTCAATTGTTCCATCAACGATGCACGCTCAGCAAGCAGGTGACCCTTTTCGTACTCGATTTCATTCTCAACCTTCACGATTTTGCCTTCGATTTCCACGAGCGCCTCTTCAATGCCATTCGCTGTAACAATGCCCAATGCGTTCAATGGCGTAATGAGGTTGTAGTTGGCCAATCCGAATTCACCGTCGTTTCCTGCGTAACGTGCCGTCCAATCAAATTGCTTGGAGTACAATTCCACGCGCAAGGCATCATCTGCTGCTTCACCCGTCATTTCATTCCACGTGCGCAGACCATATGCAATGATCACAGCAAGCACGATTGAAGGAATCACCGTCCAAACTATCTCAAGCTTCGTGTCATGGACAAAAAACTTCGCTTTTCGGTCCGCACGGTGATAGTACTTCGCAGAGAACCAAAAAAGCAAGGTGTTCACAATGAAGAATACGACGAAGATGATCGCCATGTTGAAATTCATCAATTGGTCTACCACCAAGCCGTGTTCAGAAGCAGGAGGAGTGCCGTAGGACCCGTATCGGACCAGCAACCAGATGAAGGAAGCATAAAACACAACCATAAACGCAAGCCAAGCGCCTCCGTTCATTCGGTTATCTGCTTCAGAAATATCCTCTTCCCGCTTTCCTCTTAGCGAAATAGAAAGCTGGTAAACTTTGGACAACTGCACCGCAGCTACCAAACCGAGAACAACTACGAGGAGAATGAGCAATTTCATCACTTAAAAAGTTCTTACGATCAATAGTGTAATTCCTTCGACTCTTGCAACATGGGATGATTCTTGGGAATCAAAGGAGCCTTGCTCAGCGCACTCAACGTACGGTTTAAGTAAAGCCCTAGGAATCCAAGAAACAACGCCACCTCAAAAATACCGAATTCATTGTGATCAAAAAGTGTTCCGGGTATGACAAGCAGATAAACATCCGCGAAATGCCCAATAAAGATGAGCAACCCAACCGGAACGATGAAATTCGCGTTCCGCTTGGTGTCCCTTGGCAACAATGTGTAGAACGGAACCGCAAAGTTCACGAAGAACGTAATCATAAACGGCACCTGATAATCAGTGAAAAAACGCTGAGTATAGTACGTCACTTCTTCTGGGATATTCGCATACCAAATGAGCAAGAACTGGCTCACCCATAAATAACTCCAAAGCATCGATATCGCGAACATCCATTTTGAAATGTCATGCATGTGGCTCGACGAAACTTCTTGGTAATATCCTTTGCTTCTAAGCCAAATCAATCCGAGGTTGAGCATGATCATGAAGCTCACCCACATTCCCGAAAACAGATACCATCCGAAGAGGGTCGAGAACCAGTGCACGTCAATTGACATGATCCAATCCCAAGCCAACATTGAGCTGAATACCGCAAAAAACACCAAGAAAACGGCGCTTCGTTTAAATTGCTTGTAGTGCAAATCCAAACTTGGTTGTTCATCCTCAAGAAGAGACCACTTCCGGAACAATCGAGCAAAAATCAGAAACGTTCCGATGTAACCGAGTGTTCGCAGCCAGAAGAACCATGTAACAAAGTACGGTTGCTTGCCCGCGATGATGTGATCATAGTTGGGGTTGGCAACCGCGCCTTCCGTTGCCTCATCCATAAATTCGACGCTATCCCCTTCTACCATCATGTACTCATGGTATAAGCTATTGTCCATCCAATGGTACAAATGATGGGCATGGAAAAAGTGCCCTGCCGCCAAAACGATAACGATGACCCCTCCCCCGATAGGAAGGAAATGCCACATGGCCTCGAAGCATCGCTTTATCAGTGCAGACCAAGAGGCTTCAACGGCATAATTCAACGCATAAAAGAACAATGCTGCCAGTGATATGGAGAACCAAAAGAATCCATTGATGAGCAAATTCGCCCACCAGCGTTGATGGTGATCCGTCCCATCGGTCATAAATCCGCCGATGAGTGCGATCAATCCAATTCCCATCAGGATTTGGGTGATCAATTTCGTACGCCCTTCGAATTTGAATTCCATGATCAATTATTCATAGCCATGGCCTCTCCTGCTTCAGGAGACGCCGATTTTACCACATTGCCGTTCTCGTCAAATTCCGGCATTTCACCTCCCTGTTGCAATACCTTGATGTATTCAATGACCAACCAACGGTCCTTTTGGGACAGTTGAGATGCATGCGAACCCATCAGGCCCTTCCCGTAAGTTAAGGTGTGATACATCTTTCCTTCCGGCAAGTCCTTGAGCTTGTCGCTGTAACTCGGAATCCCTTGGATGTGTCCATTGCGACTCAATGCGCCATTTCCTTTGCCTTCTTCTCCGTGGCATTGAGTGCACATCAACGTGTATATCTCTTGCCCCGCTTCAATCTCGGCCTTGCCGACTGTCGCCAATGGCGAAGACAATGTCAACCCCGCGTCTTCATACCCTTCAACAGTATTGGGAAACGGGTACGGCATGACAAAATCCATGGCTTCCGGATGGAAAGCAATGGTTCCTGCTACCGGTTTTCGAGCGGATTGTATCATCCGTTGGGAGTTGGCGACTTCTTCCCCTACTTGGTAGGGATCCTGGCCGTAGTCCACATACGCTTCAACCGCCGGTGAGCGATACATGTCCGGCATGTACTCCAAACCGGGACTATCCGGATTGTTCACGCAACCCGTCGTAGCAACCAGAATCGTTGCCACAGCTGATAAAACAATGGAATTCCGGATATTCATTATTCGTAATCTTTGATGCTCAGCTCAAACAGCTGGGTTTCTTTGATCGCCGTCTCCAACTCTTCAGCTGATAGGGCGTTTTGCTCCGTGGTAATCTCCATGACAAACTTGTCATCCGTTGTACGTGGATCCGGATTGGTAGCCGGCATGCCGGGAAGCGTCCCGTTGCGCAATAAGTAAGTAAGGGCCATTCCATGCGCCCCACACAGTACCGAAAACTCAAACGTCACTGGAATAAATGCGGGGAGGTTTTCAATCAGTGAGAAACTCGGCTTCCCCCCGATGTTCATCGGCCAGTCCGAAATCATGAAGTACCACATTCCGAGCAATGCGAGCGTTGTGCCCGTTGTTGCGAACATGAATGCAACGATGCCCAATCGTGTGCGCTTGACCCCTATGATGGGATCGATCCCGTGAACAGGGAAGGGCGAAAACACATCCTTAACCCGGATGCCTTTGGCTACCAATGCCGACGCCGCTTCCATCAGCGTGTCGTCATCATCATACATAACATGGAATACCTTATTCATGGCTGTAAGGGTCAGTGGTTAGCTTGCTTTTTCTTGAAATTCTCACCGCTCGACTTCAAAATTGTCTTCAGCTCGTTCAGGGCCAAGACAGGGAAAAATCTTGCAAAGCCAAGGAAGAGGGTGAAGAAAATTCCCAGGGTTCCAATGAAGACACCCACGTCCACATTCGTAGGGTGGAATTCTCCCCAACTCGATGGGTCATAATCTCGGTGTATCGACGTAACAATGATGACATAACGCTCAAACCACATGCCGATGTTCACGACAATGGACAAGGCAAAGGTGGCAATCAAACTCCGGCGAATCTTCTTAAACCAAAAGAGTTGTGGACTGATTACATTGCATGTCATCATGATCCAGTACGCCCAGCTATAAGGACCGCTAAATCGATTGATGAAAGCATAGCTTTCGTACTCTACACCGGAATACCATGAAATGAATAGCTCTGTCAAGTATGCCACGCCCACGATTGAGCCCGTAACGATGATGACAATGTTCATGTACTCCACGTGCTTGACATGAATGTAGTTTTCCAACTTCATGCCTTTCCGCATAATTAAAAGCAGCGTCTGCACCATGGCAAAGCCTGAAAATACCGCTCCTGAGACGAAATAAGGCGGGAAGATGGTGGTATGCCAACCCGGCACAACCGAGGTCGCAAAGTCCATCGATACAATGGAGTGCACAGAGAAGACAAGCGGTGTTGCAATGCCTGCCAAAACCAAGGATACTTCCTCAAAACGATTCCAATGCTTCGCTCGGCCACTCCAACCAAAGCTGAGGAGACCATAAATCTTCTTCGCCATGGGCTTTGTCATCCGATCACGGATTGTCGCGAAATCCGGAATAAGTCCAATGTACCAGAACACCAATGAAACCGAGAAATAGGTGCTGATGGCAAATACGTCCCATAACAAGGGGCTGTTGAAATTGACCCAAAGGGATCCAAATTGGTTCGGAAGCGGCAACACCCAGTAGCTAACCCAAATCCGTCCCATGTGAATGCCTGGGAAGATGGCCGCCATGATGACCGCGAAGATGGTCATCGCCTCGGCCGAGCGGTTAATCGCCATACGCCACTTTTGGCGGAATAACAGCAGAACCGCAGAAATCAAGGTTCCAGCGTGACCAATACCAACCCACCAAACAAAATTGGTGATGTCCCAAGCCCATCCAACTGTTTTATTCAACCCCCACACTCCGATGCCCGTACCCAAAAGGTACAGGATGCTACCAACGCCATAAACGGCGATGATGCTGGAGATGGTGATCATGATTTTCCATCCAATGGGTGCGGCACCCTGGATGGGTCCGACCACATCGTCGGTGATGTCCTTGTATGACTTGTCCCCTAAGATCAGGGGTTCCCGAATGGCAGCTTCCTTTTGCATGGTCCTATCAGCCTTGGGTTGGTTCTACATTGCGCACCTTCGTCATGTAGAAGATATTGGGTTTCACACCCACTTCTTCCAATGCATGGTATGCACGGTTATTTTCTGACGTCAAGCGCGCCGAAGACTTCGTATCGTTTAAATCGCCGAACGTGATGGCGTGCGTCGGACAAGCCTCTGCGCATGCCGTTACAACGCTTCCGTCCACAAGCGGCGCTCCAGCTTTCTTCGCCTCCAGTTTACCCGCCTGCAGTCGTTGAACGCACATGCTACACTTCTCCATAACGCCTCGGCTTCGCACCGTTACATCCGGATTCAGTACCATGCGCATCAAACTGTCTTGGGCTGGATTGAAGTTTGCAAACTTCTTGTAGCCCGGGTAATTAAACCAATTGAATCGTCGCACCTTGTATGGACAGTTGTTCGCACAATACCGTGTTCCAATGCACCGATTGTATGTCATTTGGTTCAACCCTTCATTTGAGTGGGTCGTTGCAGCGACTGGACAAACGGTTTCACATGGCGCGTGATTGCAATGTTGACACATCATTGGCATGTGAACCGTTTGAGGATTTCCGGAGGGGTCTTCCATTTTACGGTAAGAAGCAATGACGCTTTCGCCCTCCTCTTCTCCTCGCTCTAAACTATAATCCGATGCAAAGAAGCGATCGATTCTCATCCAGTGCATATCCCGGTGGCGTCGAACTTCGTCCTTGCCGACTACCGGTACATTGTTCTCAATGTGGCAGGCCGTTACGCAAGCACTGCATCCTGTGCACGTCGTCAGATCAATGGCCATCCCCCAGCGGTGTCCCACGTTTTCGACTGCATGCTCGTGCCAGAGATCAAAAGCTTCGACAGGCTTCGCATCTTGAGCATTGATAATTCCGTCACCGTTGACATCTTCGTGAACCGCCAACTTGATGACTTTATTCCAAGACGCTTCCCCTTTGTCCGCATTTCGTTCAGCAAAGAAGCTCGTGAAATCCGTTTCCTTCACAATGCTGTCCCGCCCCATGAACGTGTTTTGGATTTGGGTACAAGCAAGCGCGTATTCACCTCCCGTCGATTCAACTTGAACATCGAATTGATGCATGTTGCTCATGCCGCCGGCAACGTTCATCCAAGGATGCACATTTTGTCCAACGGGCACCATTTGTCCTTCGCCATCCGTCAAGAATGAGCCATTCTCTCCTGTTTGAAACGCGGCTTTTCCAATCGTCTCACCATTCGCTCCACGTCCATAACCCAATGCAATGCCAATGGTTCCTGGGGTTTGTCCTGGCATGGGAAAGACTGGAAGCTCCAGCGCGGCGCCGTTCAACGTGACCTTCACGACACTTGCCGGCTTTTCCTGGCCTATGAAACCATTCAATCCCATCGCGTCCACATCCGCATGGGACATGGTCACGTAGTTGTCCCAAGTCACCTTCGTTAATGGATCGGGAGTTTCTTGCAGCATCGGGTTCGCTGCATGCTGTCCCGCACCCATGGTGGTTTTTTGGTACAGCGCGAGCTCAAACGTTCCACCGCTTCGGCTGTTCAATCTCTCAACTGCATCCGCAACGCCTGAAGATTGGTAGGCAGGGGTTGCAGGAGCTTCTTCATTCCATCCCAAGAACCCGTTGTGAACCGATTTATTCCATTCTGCATCCGTATACATTGCTTGTGCCGTGTAATTCGCTGCATGGGTTTGACGGACAAACGTGTACCAATCCACTGCATTGCCTGTCCACGTCAATAAACTCTCGCCCCATCCGCGTGTGGCGTGCAACGGTGAAATCGTTGGTTGGACAAGGTCTATGCGATAGCGATCAATGGCCAAATCACCCCAAGACTCCAACCAGTGATGCGTTGGCGCAACGATTGAGCAACGTGACGCTGTTTCATCGTTGAACATCGATGTGCTCACCGCAGTCTTCACATTGGACATTGCCTCAATAAACTGCTCTGCCTCTGGGGCATCATAAGCGGGGTTGCAATCGGCGATAATGACCGTCGCAACACCTCCATTTTGCATGTCTGCCGTCAATTGTTGGATTGCAGCCGTGCTGCCCTTGAACAAGTCAGTTCCATCGTAAGTGACGGTTGATCCCACACTTCCCAGAGCATTGTTAATGGCATTGACCACGCGCTGAACATCCAGTTCATTCGATCCTGCCAGAACAAGACCTTTCGACCCTGCTTTTTTCAGGTCTTTTGCTGCGTTAATGACCGCCGCTTGTACCGACTCAGGCAAGGAATTGGTCCCCCCTTGGCCTGTAATTGCCTGAAGCAATGCCGTGGCCACTTTTCCATGCTCAGAGGGCTTGACCATGGTCCGGTAATCAGCATTGGATCCGGTCAAACTCATGTTCGTCTCAAACGCATGCATGCGGGACATGCTGCCATTCTCAGGCTTTCGCATCTTCGCCCAATTCTCAGCGTAGTAAACTGAATCGCCGAAAGTTCCCAAGAAATCAGCTCCAATGCTAACGATTGCTGAGGCCTCTTCAAACTTAAATGTTGGAAAGGTCGCAACCCCAAAATTCATCTCAGAAGCCTTGATGAAGGCGCTGTAATCTATGGCGTCGTATTGCACGTGCTCCAATCCAGCAGTGTCAATTGCTCGCTTCAAGGAAGGACTCAATACCGTATTGGTCAACACCACTTTTCGGCCTTCATCCGACAAGGCAGCGGTTACGCGCTGATCCACTGTGGCCCAATCGCTCTCTGATCCATTCACCAGCGGAGCGGTCAGACGAGCGCTATCATACAATGATAAAACGGATGCATTCACCCGAGCATTCACCCGACCTACACCCGTTTGCGCATTTGACTTAACAAAAATCGGACGTCCCTCACGTGTCTTCACCAAGACATTGACGTAATCCTGGCCATCGTAGTAGGTGCTGGCATAATGATTCGCAACGCCAGGAGTAATTTCCTCTGGTTTGTTGGTGTAGGGGATGCTCTTAATTACCGGAGTCTCACATGCTGCCAAGGTGGCTGCTGTGAGGCTAAATCCCATAAATTTCAAGAAGTCCCGTCGACCCGTATGAGTAGACTCCAGTCGATCGTCGGTCAAAAATTCATCCACCGACTGCGCTCCAGGAAACTCTTGTTCCTGAATCGTCTTGAATGCTTCTGTTTCTTGAAGCTCGTCCAGTCCGGACCAATAACGCTTTGTATTTGCCATGAGGCTATTGCGATAAGGGGTTCGCGATTACTTGCTACTTAATAATGACACTTGGCGCATTCCCATCCGCCCAGTTCTTTGACAGTGATTTTATCATCCTCCATGTACATCCGGAGCTCCTCGTTTCCACGGAGGTGATCCTTCAATCGGTGGTGAATGTCTTCATAATAACCGCTGCTTGCGAGGTCAATTTCGGCCTTGTTGTGGCACTCGATGCACCAGCCCATCGTGAGGGTTGGCTTCGACAACTCAATCAAACCGGGGTACTTGTCTACCAATTGGTTGATGTCATCCACTTCCGCTACACGACCTACCGTGTAGGTTTCAACGTCTCCGTGGCAATTCTGGCATTGCAATCCCCCAACAACGACGTGCTGTTGGTGGCTGAAAAATACGTGGTCGGGCAGGTTGTGAACTTTATTCCATCGGATGGGCTCGCCTTCGTACGTGTCCTGCGGAGAAGTGAATCCGATGTTCCCCTCCCCATCGATGTACGTCCCCGATGTGGGGTCGAAGCCAATGGCATCGTAAATTTTTCCGATTTCCGTTTCCCCATAACGCCGCCCCTTCTTGACTGCTTTGTGGCAGTTCATGCAAACATTCGTAGACGGGATTCCGGCATGCTTGGATTCGTAAGCACTGTGGTGACAGTATTTACAATCCACTTCATTTTCACAAACGTGGACGCTATGAATGAATTGGATCGGCTGATTTGGTTTGTACCCTTCAACCACTCCAACACGCATAAGGCCCTGGTATCCAAGGACGGCGCCATAAGCAACAAAAAAGAGGCCTACCAACGAAACCGCAGCACGGTTATCCCATGCCCATATTTTTATTCGTTGCCCATATGGCATATCCTCTAGGAGGGCTCTTCCATCCTTCTCTCGGCTGGCATTGGTCAAGGAACGATTGACTCCTGCGGCTGCCATTGCGATAATCAAAAACAACACCAAGAGCATGACAAACCAAACACCGCTGTCGTTGCTCGCTTCCTCAATCGGCAGCTCATCCACTGTAATGCAATCCGAACCAGAATCTGCTACAGGAGCCGCGTCAGGCGGATTCTGTACGTAAGCCATGATGTTCTTGACATCCTCCGGTGAAACTGCCTGAGCGGTCATCCAACCGTAGGTGGGAACGTACCGACTCACCAACGACTTGATGTAACCATCGCCTGATTCCGCTGCTCCTTGTGGATTTTGAATCCATTGCACAAGCAATTCCTCACTCGCTCCCCAACGATCAGCAATGCCCGCCAATCCCGGTGCCGCCAAGACTTCATTTGTTACTTTGTGGCATGAAGCACAGTTCGCATTGAACAATGCTTGGCCCGCCTCAATGTCACCGTCCTCCCAAATGCCAGCAGTCGCTTGCACTGCAAAAAAAACGAGGCATGCGGTCAAAAAGGATTTGGTGGCCTTAAAACCCGAATCAGCTATCATGGAATTTGCTTTTCGCATTACGAGAAAAATCACGCTTTTCGCGCGCAAAATTAAGCATAGAAGGCCAATAAATCAGGAAGAAATCAACCAATCTCTCTATTACGTGTTGATGAATTTCCTTCTCAATTCGTATCTCGCTGATTTAGTGACGAATCCGTTTACTCCGGATGCAGATAGAAATTTTACTTTTTTCTTACAATCCAACCCTCTTCATGGACCTCCTCGAATTAAATTCGCACACCACGGATGTCTTTTTAATCCACGAAAACACACAGTTTGAAACCGATTTTCCTTTTGACATTGCTGAGCACATGCTGCTCATTTAGCATGCTTCATGGGCAAGAGAGTGCACCTTGGTGGAGGTCCATCTTCAGCGGAACGCAGCAAAACGTGTCCCCTGAAAAACAACCCGTTGAAACTCCCCCTCTTCTTGAATCGACTTCTCCCGTGGAAGACGCCCCGTCTTCCACTCCTGATTCTGCTGTTGCTGTTGATCAACAGAATCCACTGCGACCAGCGGGCTCGGCTACCTTTCAGTGGGACCCAAGAATAGATGACTTAGAATCAGCCTGGCTCAACGTGACACACCCCATCAAGGGGTTCCGGATCCAGATTTTCTCGGGAAGCCTCCAGCAAGCGCGAGAAGTTCGATCCGTCATTCGTAAACAGGCCAAAGGAACGCCGGTATACCTATCTTCTCTGCCTCCGAATTATCGAGTCGCGATTGGCGATTACCGCACAAAATGGGAAGCTCAAAAAGACCAAGATAATTGGCGAAACAGTTATCCGAATTCCATTGTGGTGCCAATGGAAATCAATTTGCCCGAACTCGAACAACCGAAGGACTAGTCCTCCAATGTTTGTTTGACTTCCACCTGTTCGTAGGCTTCGATGACGTCACCCACCTTGATGTCATTGTACCGATCCACATTCAAGCCACACTCAAATCCTTTCGCTACTTCTTTCACGTCATCCTTGAATCGCTTGAGCGATCCTAAAGTGCCCGTATATGCTACGACGCCTTCCCGAATGACTCGAATTTTGTTGTTTCGCTTGATCTTCCCATCCAACACGAAACAACCCGCGATGGTTCCCACCTTGGAAATCTTGAAGGTTTCTCTGATTTCCGCAGAGCCCACGACATTTTCCTCGATTTTGGCAGAGAGAAGACCCTCCATGGCGTCCTTCATCTCTTCGATGGCCTTATAAATGACCGAATACAGTTTGATCTGAACAGCCTCCTTTTCAGCCAATCGACGCGCAGCAGCACTCGGTCGCACCTGGAATCCGATGATGATGGCTGAAGATGCGGATGCCAATAGAATGTCCGATTCTGAAACTTGACCCACGGCCTTGTGAATGATATTCACTTGAACCTTCTCCGTGGAGAGTTTTTGCAAGGAATCACTCAAGGCCTCAATGGAGCCATCGACGTCACCTTTAACAATCAAGTTGAGCTCCTTGAACTCACCGACCGCAATTCGTCGGCCCAATTCTTCCAAAGTAACAGAACGCTGCGAGCGAACGCCTTGCTCTCTTTGCAGTTGTTGGCGTTTAATCGCAATGTTTCGTGCTTCGCGTTCGTCCTCAAACACGTGGAACTTATCGCCAGCATTTGGGGCACCGTCAAAGCCCAAAATCGAAACTGGAACCGACGGCCCTGCTTCTTCCACACGTGTTCCCCGTTCATTGAACATGGCTTTCACCTTGCCCGAGTACTGACCTGCCAAAACCGCATCACCGATTCGCAATGTCCCCCCTTCAACCAATAAATTTGTCACGTAACCACGCCCCTTGTCGAGGGAGCTTTCGACAACCGTTCCAATGGCTCGCTTGTCTGAGTTGGCCTTCAAGTCCAACATTTCTGCTTCCAGCAACACCTTTTCGAGCAATGGCTCGATGTTCATGCCTTCTTTCGCTGAAATTTCTTGGCTCTGGAATTTTCCGCCCCATTCTTCCACCAGCACGTTCATCTCAGAAAGCTCCTGGCGGATTTTATCTGCATTCGCTTCTGGCCGATCCATTTTATTCAGTGCAATGACCATCGGAATTCCCGCCGCCTGAGCGTGATTGATTGCCTCTTTGGTCTGAGGCATAACAGCGTCATCCGCGGCGACGACAATGATGGCGATATCGGTCACCTGAGCACCCCGCGCACGCATCGCCGTAAAGGCCTCGTGACCCGGAGTATCCAGGAATGTCATTTGTCCACCCTGAGGCAGGGTCACATGATATGCACCAATATGCTGGGTAATCCCTCCAGACTCTCCAGCAATCACATTGGCCTTCCGAATGAAATCGAGTAACGATGTTTTCCCGTGGTCAACGTGACCCATGACCGTTACAATTGGTGGACGATCCGTCAAATCTTCCTCGCTATCCTCCTCAATATCAATGGCTTCTTGAACATCAGCGCTGACGAAATTCGCGTCGTAACCAAATTCCTCCGAGATAATGGTGATGGTCTCTGAATCCAGTCGTTGGTTGATCGAAACCATAATGCCCAATGTCATGCAAGCCGAAATCACTTCATTGACATTGGCACTCATCATATTGGCCAATTCTGCCACCGTCACAAACTCAGTCAACTGCAGCGTTTTAGATTCCTCCTCTTGACGGGCTAATTCCTGCTCTTGTCGCTCCGCAACGGCACTCCGTTTCGCACGACGCAACTTCGCTGAATTCGACTTTTTACCTCCGCTTAGTCGTGCAAGCGTATCCTTGATTTCCTTTTGAATGTCTGCTTGACTCACCTCCTTCTTCACATCCGTACGTCGGCCTCGGCCCCGCGTATCACCCCTTCCTGGGGCAGTGCGAGCGGTTTTCGCGACATCCACTTTGGTGATCCTCTTTCGCTTCTTCTTATTGTCATCGTTTTTTGAAGCAGGTGTTCGCTTCTTCTCAACGGGCAACTCGATTTTCCCGACAACCGTTGGACCCGAGAGCTTCTCAATTTTGGTCTCGTGCTTTTCAACGACCCTTGGCGCAACGTCCTCCTTCTCTTCTGCTTTCAATTTTGCAGCCGCCTCAGCTTCCGCTTTCGCCGTTGCCTGAGAAGCCGATTCCTTCTTGGTAATCTCCGCCGATTTCTTAGCGAGCATTTCCTTCTCCGCCAATTTCTCAGCTTTTGATTTGGGCTTTCGTTTTTTCGAAACAGCATCCAAATCCACTTTGCCGAGCACCTTGACCGGGCTGTCGACAGTCGGTTCAGCTTTCGGAGCTTCCGCCGGAGCTTCCGCGGGAGCTTCCGCCGGAGCTTCCACCTCAGCTTCCACCTTAGCTTCTGGGGCAGACACGGGTTTTACCACCTCTTCAGCTTTCGACTCTGCTTTCGCCGGCTCGACTTCTTCTATTTGTGCCGCCACTGGCTCAATCCGATCTACGACCGGCGGCTGTTGGCTCTTCTGGAAAACAGACAAGTCAATGGCTGGCTCTTCCACTTCCTTTTGCTCTGGGCTCTTGCGAGCTGAGGCGAGGGTAACGCTTTCGCGCTCAGTAACCGCGCGGTTTGCCGAACTCACGGCTTTTTCTTTCGCCGCCTTCTCATCCTGGAAATTCGCACGGATCAATGCATACGCATCCGCATCAATTTTCGTGTTGGGCTTGGCGTCTACTTCCATGCCTTTGCTGCCCAAAAAATCAACAATCGTTTGAATACCCAAGTTGAATTCTCGGGCAATTTTATTCAGTCGTACGGGTTTGTTAGCGTCGGCCATTGGCAATCTTGGGCGTTATAAGTGCGAATTTAACGGGGAAACGAATGATACGGGTAGGAATTAAGACAATTCGTCTTTCAAGATTTTGAGCACTTCACGGATTGTCTCCAATTCCAAGTCGGTGCGGTTCACCAAGAAATCCTCATCTCGGTTCAAAACAGACCGTGCAGTCTCCAACCCGATTTTGATAAACTCATCCAATATCCAAGAATCAATTTCGTCCTTGAATTCTGTCAATTCAACATCATCCACTGCATCCTCTTCATCCCGATAAACATCAATTTCGTAATTGGTCAGCAGGCCGGCCAACTTGATGTTGTTCCCTCCTTTTCCAATGGCCAGGCTCACCTGGTCAGATTTCAAGTAAACCTTCGCTTCGCGGGTTTCTTCATTGAGCTCAATGGACGTTATTTTCGCTGGGCTCAGTGCACGCGTGACGAGCAATTGCTCGTTTTCCGTGAAATTAATGACGTCGATGTTCTCGTTTTTCAATTCCCGCACGATGCTATGAATTCGGGAGCCCTTCATGCCGACACATGCACCGACAGGGTCTACGCGCTCGTCGTAGGACTCTACGGCCACCTTCGCCCGCTCTCCTGGTGCGCGAACCACGCGCTTGATGGTAATGAGACCGTCAAAAATCTCAGGGACTTCCTGCTCAAACAAGCGTTCTAAAAATTCAGGTGCTGTGCGAGACAAAACGATGCGCGGGTTGTTATTCTTCATTTCAACAGCTGAGACCACCGCTCGGATGGAATCGCCTTTTTTGAAGAAATCCCCCGGTATTTGATTTTCGCGGGGCATAACCACCTCATTGTCCTCGTCGTCCACCAACAAAATTTCCCGCTTCCAAATTTGGTACACTTCCGCCGAAACGACCTCTCCAACACGTTCTTTGTACTTCTGATAAATGGCGTCTTTCTCCAGGTCCATGATGCGACCCGCGAGATTCTGACGCAAGGACAATACATTCCGTCGACCAAAAGATTCCAACTTGATTTCCTCAGAAACCTCCTCGCCTTCCTCAAAGTCATCCTCAATTTTCAAGGCCTCTGAAAGTGCGATTTCTTGGTTCTCGTCTTCGACCGCGTCATCTGCGACGATGCTGCGATTGCGCCAAATCTCCAAATCACCCTTATCGGGGTTAATGATGATATCGAAGTTAGAGTCATCTCCGTACTTCTTCAAAATCATGGCACGGAATACATCTTCCAATATGCCCATCATCACCTCGCGGTCGATGTTTTTAAACTCCTTGAATTCCTTGAAAGAATCCACCAAATTCAGCTGTGTCATGGCTTGGTTATTTGCAGCTCTCGGTTATTGATTGTTCTATTTCAGTTTCCTTTGAATGAAACTTGGACCTTGGTCCAGTCCAAATCACTCAGCGGATAAGTCTGTTCTTCTTCGACCCATTCTTTTGCCTTCCGCCCCTCGATGCGGCGTTTTTCGCGAATTACAATGGTCACAGCTTCTTCCGAAGCCTTAGTCAACTTCCCTTCCAGCTTTCCCGCATCGGTTAACTTCAACTGCACATCGCGGCCAATGTTTTTGACATATTGGCGGTGCAGCTTCAGCGGTTGATCCAATCCCGGGGAGCTCACGTCAAGCGAAAAGTCTTCCTGGTCTCGGTCAAGAAGGGAAGTCAGATGACGGCTCAGCGCCATGCACTTTTCAATGCTGGTCCCTTCATCGTCATCCAGCAAAATCGAAATCACATTGCCTTCCCGAACCCGAACGTCCACTAAAAAGCCCGTACCACCTTCGAGGTAGGTATCGGCTAAAGTTTGGATGTGTGATGCGCTGATCATGGTGAGAAAGTAGGCAAAAAAAAGAGGGGTGGAGGCCCCTCATCTGTTTCGTTCTGCTTGTTATCGCCGCGAAGATAGGTGAATCCGATTGAACTTCCACGAAGAAAATCCGGTTCTACATGTAACTTCGTGAGTCATGTCGTACGTGCAGCAAATGATTGAGGAGGGTGAGCACCAAACCCAAGATTTCAAAATGCGGATTGATGATGCGCCAAAAATCGCTCGGACATTGGTGGCTTTTGCGAATTCGGATGGCGGGCGACTGCTGGTGGGTGTCAAGGACAACGGTGCCATCACAGGAATCAATGCCGAAGAGGAGTACCACATGATTGACCTGGCTTGCCAATCTCATTGCAAGCCACCAGTTGCCTTTGATGTTCAGGTTTGGAAGGCGGAAGGGCGGTCTGTTTTGGAAGTGCAGGTCCCTCGTTCGGCCAGCAGACCTCATTTTTGCGAGGACGAATCTGGCCAATGGCAAGCCTACCTGCGGCAAAGTGACCGCATTCACAAAGCAAGTCCTGTGCAGGTGAAGGTTTGGCAATATGAAATGAGGATGGACCGCGCTGAGTTTCGCTACGACCAATTCATCGGGAAGCTTTTCAATGCCTGGCGAGATGGAAGACAGCTGGCCTTTCGCCAAGTTGCTCGAATGGCACGGCTCTCGTTTGAAGATACCGAAGATCTATTGTGCCTGCTTGTGGTTTGGGGCATTGTCCGCTGGGAACGAGGCAAACGCGGTTTGTTATACGGTCTTTCAGATGCCTCAGCCTTGGATGAACTGGAAACCCAAGGAGCGGAGCGTTTTCGTTGGAAAAATTATTCTTAAACCTTCGCAATATTCCGAACTTAGCAGCGTATGCAACACATGCCCATGGATTTTCCTTTCGCACATCTTCGCCCGGCGCATCATCTTCAGCTGAGGATGCTGCTGCGTGGCACGATGCTTTTTGCATGCCTTGGGAGCGTAATGCTTCACCTGAGTGCCCAACAGCTCAGTGAATCCGTGGAAGTCCAAGAAAATCGCCCCGTAGGCACATGGACCGATTACCTGCCCTACCACCAAACGGAGGAGCTGGTTCATTGCACGTCAGAAACCGGGATTGATTTTTGGGTCGTCCGTACAGAGCATGCGCTATTTAAGGTGGACGAATCGGACAATACAGTTGAGCGTATTTCCACAGTGCAAGGGCTCAGCGGTAGCCAACCCACCTCCTTAGCGTGGGACGCCAAAGGCGAAATGCTCATCGTCGGTCATGCGGGTGGGACCATCGACTTTTTCTCTAATACAGGTGATTGGATCTACACCTTGAATGACATCGCCCAAAGCAACCTCATAGGCGACAAGTCCATCGTCTCTTTGGTGTGGCTGAGCGACGTTGACCCTGATGTAGTATACGCCACAACGGGCTTTGGTGTGGTTGCCGTGAACATCAGAGAATTGGACATCCGAGATACGTGGTATTTGGAAGGCCAACAAGCCCTGCGAAAGTGCCTTGGATTGACCGTGCATGAAGGACGATTTGTGGTTTGGACAGATGCGGGGATTTTTGAGGCTGACGTGCAGCATCCTTTTTTAAGCTCTCCCGAAGCTTGGAGCCGATGGGATGATATTCCACTCGAGTCAGGCCAATACGCGCACGTCATTTTCGCTCCCCACGGTGCGATTTTACTTCACTTAAAAACAGGTAATCCGAATGCTCCCGATGATTTATGGCTCCAGACAGAAGGCGTCTGGGAGCCGTTTCAAGCCTCCGAGAGTGTTCAAGTGCTTGACATCGAATCTGATGCCATAAGCCCAGATGTCGAAGGCTGGCGCATCGCTATAGCAGACCACCAATCCATTCGGGTGTTTGATCACAATTGGGAACAAATCCAGTTGGATTATGCCGCTGCAGATGTTCCCTTGAGGGCGCGCGATATGGAATTCCGGCACGGGACGGAGACGTTCGGAAACGTCGTTCAACTAAATTTCCAAGACCTTTTCATCGCCAACTTCGAGCAAGGACTTCTGAAAATGGATCTGACCGGAGCTGAGGAGGATACGCGCTGGACACCAGAGGGTCCTCCTGTCGCGTTGGTTCGTGATGTCGATGCCTGGAACGACCAAATTTGGGTGGCATCAGGAGGCATCGATGAGACTTGGACCGGTATGTATCATAAGCATGGGTTCTATGGAATGAGTGGACCACGTTGGAATTGGATTCCGAATGCTGACGGTGCAAATGATCTGCAAGGAATCAATGACCCTATGGCCGTTTCCATTGATCCACTGAACCCAGATCACGTATTCTTTGGTTCGTGGGAAGAAGGCCTCATTGAAGTCCAAAATGAATCGATTGTCGCCATCCACAATGAAACCAATAGCAGCTTAGGCTTAGGGGATTTCGGAGGTTCACCACGCTGTGGCATCGGAGGATTGGATTTCGACGATGCAGGCAATTTGTGGATTTCCAATTCGCATGCCGAAAACCAATTGCACGTGAAGCTCGCCGACGGCACCTTCCTTTCCATGGCACTTGGAAATGCCCTCGGAAATGAACGTTGGCTCGGAGACTTACTGGCAGCCCGCAACGGTTACATTTGGTGCATCATCCCACGCGGCAAAGGATTGTTGGTATATGATACGAACAACACGCCAGCAGATATTGAAGACGACGATTGGCGCATCCTCACGATCAACGAATCAAACGGAGGTCTCCCATCCAGTGACATCTATGCGCTTGCTGAGGATTTGGATGGCGAAATCTGGATTGGAACTGCCGCTGGTCCCTGTGTGATTTATCTCCCCAGCATAGTATTTGATGATGAAAACGAAAATCCCGTTGCCTCACAAATTCTCATTGAACAAGACGGAAATTATCAACTGCTGCTCGAAACTGAAGTTATCGAAAGCATTTGCATTGACGGAGGCAACCGGAAGTGGCTCGGCACGCAAAACTCCGGTGCCTATTTGCTCAGCGCAGATGGAATCGATCAAGTCGTTCACTTCACCGAATCGAATAGCCCGTTGCTCAGCAATCAAATCACGGACATCGCAATCAATCACCGCAATGGCGAAGTCTTGATAGGAACCCAGCGTGGGATGATGGGGTGGCGCAGTGACGCCAGCAATTTCAGGTCGGAAATCACCGATTTACGCATCTACCCCAATCCTGTTTTACCGGATTTCGAAGGATGGGTCACCATCGATGGGCTGGCGTACGAGTCGACCATTCACGTCACCACCTTGTCCGGCCGCACAGTCGCTGAGTTGCGGTCTGAAGGGGGAAGAGCGGTCTGGGATACACGGGATTTCAATGGCGAGCCCGTGCCTTACGGTGTGTACTTGTTTTTTGCGACAGATCCGAACGGCAACTCTGCAAGCGTAACCAAGCTTGCTGTCACGCGCTAATTCCTACCTTATAGGTGATGCATTGCGCGCAAGCCCGATCCAAACTGCCTGAAGTTGGAACCACCATTTTTACGAAAATCAGTGCCATGGCCGCCTCGGTAAGAGGCGTTTTTTTTCCAGCCGGCTGATCAAATGAACCGAGCCTTCGCGAGGCCAAGATTTAAGACTTCAATACGCCTCGCTGCAGCCCCGAAAGAAAGCGTGCCGCTCGTTGAAGAGATACACACCGCCTGCATCGCCAGCGTGAGCTTCGGGGCCTCACTGGACTTCGTCAATCGGCATCACACCATGAAGCAAAAATGGCTCGTGCCCTTGCACCATGGCGAACTGTTCGTCATGGTGAATTTGCAGGACGCATGCGAACATGCGCTCCCCAAGCGATTACGTGTGGGTGAGCTGCGCATCAATTTGACTTTGCGACGGATTCTTAACGTTTGAGGGATTTTGGCAAAAACAAATCGGCCGCCCCCTTAATGGGAGCGGCCGATTGTCATTTCTTTAAGGATTAAAAGGGTCCAGAACAATAAGGGTTTACCACGATCGATTGAAGGCTATGTTGGAGGCATTGGTTGAGTTAAACAACCGCCCCAGTTCCAACCCTCAATCAGTTTGGTAAATACGAACGTGACCGGAGGCAGTGCAGCAGCTGCTGTCGTTAGCAGGTGCCCCAATGGCAACGGTCGTGCCGTCGGAGGAAAGTGAAACGCTCCAGCCGCTGGAATCATCCTCCGCTTCGCCGTCGATGTCGGCGACTTGCTGTTCCCAAGCACTTGTGGTGCTATTCCAGGAGTAAATACGAACGTGACCGGAGTAAGAGCCGTTGCCATCGTTTCCCTTCGCCCCAATGGCAACGGTCGTGCCGTCGGAGGAAAGAGAGACGCTACTGCCGCTCTGATCATTCGCCGCTTCGCCGTCGATGTCTGCGCCTTGCTGATCCCAAGCACTTGTGGTGCTATTCCAGGAGTAAATACGGGTGTGGCCAGAATTATTCCCATTCCCGTCATTCATACGCGCCCCAATGGCGACTACGGTGCCGTCGGAGGAAAGGGAAACGCTATTGCCGCTATTATCACCCGTCGCTTCGCCGTCGATGTCATCGCCTTGCTGTTCCCAAGCACTTGTGGTGCTATTCCAGGAGTAAATACGAACGTGACCGGAGTAAGAGCCGTTACCATTCGCCCCAATGGCAACCGTCGTGCCGTCGGAGGAAAGTGAAACGCTATTGCCGCTATTATCACCAGGCGCTTCGCCGTCGATGTCAGCGCCTTGCTGTTCCCAAGCAATTGTACCGCTATTCCAGGAGTAAATACGAACGTGACCGGAGTAAGAGCCGTTACCATTCGCCCCAATGGCAACCCTCGTGCCGTCGGAGGAGAGCGAAACGCTATAACCTGACCCATCACCCACCGCTTCGCCGTCAATGTCATCGCCTAGCTGTACCCAAGCACCTGCAAGGCCATTCCAGGAGTAAATACGAACGTGACCGGAGTTAGCGTTAGCAAACGCTCCGATAGCGACTACGGTGCCGCCGGAGGAAAGGGAAACGCTATTGCCGCTATTATCACCAGTCGCTTCGCCGTCGATGTCAGCGCCTTGCTGTACCCAATCACCTGTAAGGCCATTCCTTGCGTAAATACGAACGTGACCGGAGTCATCGCCGGTGGCATCGTTGTACGGCGACCCAATGGCAACGGTCGTGCCGTCGGAGGAAAGTGAAACGCTAGAACCGCTGGCATCACCCCACGCTGCGCCGTCGATTTCACCGATCAAACTCAACGGGTTCTTAAATATCAACGTATCGCCGTACGTCGTTCCCAACGCATTGGTCGCGTACGCTGTAAAATACAGCGAGTCATTCGTCACCAAACCTGTCAAATCGGCGCTGAAGTCGCCCGCGAGTGTGTCGCCAGACGCATCGGTAGCATCGCTCAAGTCCGCTTCGTAGCCCCACTTGAAGCCCGTCGCAGTCATAGCTGCCCAGTTAAAGTCCACTGTTCCGTTCAATGTAGCGGTCGTTTCGGTTACTGAAGACGCCGCAACAGTGCTCACCACTGGGGCAGACATGGTATCCCTGAGACAACGAACAGAACTGCCTAGACGTCGATCAGTGTCTAACGACGTAAGCAAGGATGAATTGTCAAGCAGTTCTCGGGCCGTTGCCGTGAGGTCACCGGTCGGATTGGAAGTCCACCATGTGCCATCGGTTCCACCCTTCATGAAGGCCCCATAGTAAGCGCGGAAACCGCCAGGCAAACCCGACCAACCTGAGGAGTTTGTACCGTTCCATGCTGATGAATCGGATGCCGAGGCTTTCATCTGTGCGCCCGAGTCGCTGGCGCCGAGTGTCACATCCAGCGTCTGCCATTCCTCATTAGTAGGCACATGCCATCCGGAAGGGCACAAGCCCGCCGCGCTGTCCACCGCGTGCCAGTTGTAGAGTCGGCCATAGATTGCCGCACTGTCCGGTACGTTGTCGTAATCACAACGTGCACCGGTGTTCAAATCCGCCCAACTTTCATTTGCAGTAACCTCCGGAATTGCACTACCATCAGCGTAGACCGTTGTCAGCAAATTCTCCGCAAACCAGCACTGGCAATCAATCGCCACCGTCTGGTACTCGTGACCATCGAACGTCACGGTTGGACAGTTCAGAAGGCACACGCTTTCAATGTCACCTGTGGACTCGTTGCCAAAGGAATCCTTGGCGAAGGCACGGAAGTAGATTCTGCTTTCTGTTTCGAGAGAAACAGACAACTCCGCACTGAACGGCCCAGAAAGCGTATCCCCGGCCAAGTCGACACCGTCGCTCAGGTCGGCTTCGTATCCCCACGTGAAGCCAGTCTCATTGGCACCGCGCCAACCTTCGAAGTCGTAGGTAGCATTCAGCGTAGCTCCTGTACCAGTGACGTCAGTGGCACCTGCCGTGACTACATCTGGTCCTGCCGTAGGCTCGTCAACAATGCAGCGCATGGGATATGCACTTTTAAACTCGTCGCTGGCATTTGGTGATACGTATTCATATTTGTCATTAACAAAGCCCGCAATTTGAATGTAATAATCGTCCAAATTCCCGAAGGTTCCATTGGTAAATGGCAAAGCAACTTCCGACTTTAGTATCGCATGATCCGTGGTGTCTGTATACCATGAACTAGCAGACAACCTACCACCGTTAATTGTCAGTCTGCTGGTGTTTGTTCCGCCGTACCGCTCATCCGTGTAGTGACGACCAATGTATTCTATAGCGTTATATCCCCATTGTCGGTGGTAGTTCTCATACCTGTATGTCAAGCTGCCCTCGTTTACCAAATTATTCAATTCATCAATTGTTACAAAATGAGTTCCAACAGGACACACGTTGCGAGACGAATTGGTATCGGCCTGTTGGGCCATGACGGAACGGGAGTAAAGCAGTCCGTAATCATTCAAATAAGCCGAATCAGGGAAGAAATATGCACCTAGCCCTTCGATAGGGTTGGATTGGAGGGTATCAAGTATACCAGGCGTAAGACCAGCTTGGGTGCCTCCAAACTGAATGCTATCGCCATTCGCGTACGTAACGACCCTCAAGTTGGAGGTAAACCAGCATTTGCCATTGATTCTTTGGGTTTCGTAGGTATATCCCTCATAATCAATGGTTGGGCAAGCTCCCATAGTGAAATATTGGATTTGGGAGTATGACGTATCCATCAGGGTAGAGTCAGCCTCTGCGTGTGTGTTTGTAGCGAAGATTTGATAATTGATGAAATCCCCAATGTTGCTTTGATCCAAATCGATGGTCACCGAGAACGTGCTATCAGGGTTCGGTGTGATTGGCACCGTATCAAACGCCGATGTCAAAACGTATTGATCCAAATAGACGTACTTATCATCATCATAACCCTCTATAAAATTGTCCACCTCGTCATCATCGTCCTCCGTTTGAAGCACAATGCCCATCTCATTGATGTTTCCGTCGTTCCAGTAGACTTTCCCGTCAATGGTTACAGAGGAATCTGTCGTTGTTGTCGACCACGGTTGAATCAGCATGGGTACGAATACCGAAAGGGTGTCACCGTATCCTGTGCCAACGCCATTCGTCACACTAGCGAAATAATGGTACTCTGCGCCCGGCTGCAGATCCTTGTCCAAAATAGTAGCTTGATTGGCTTCATCGTTCAAAGAGTAGGTTGAATCGAATCCCAACACAAGGTCTTCAACCTCAGAGTGCAACGTGAGAATTTCAGTGGAGTCCTTGACATCCGATGGACTTGCTGCACGGTACCATGACCAAGTGGCAGACTCCACCTCACTGCTGTTTTTTGACATCAGCTTGCCTTTCCATAAGTTATTGGTCTTGCCCCAGCGCTGCTGACGAAGACTTCTTATTGGCATCGTCTGAACCGTCGGAACTTCAGGAACCATAGCTATGAAAGAGTAAACCTGTCCATATCCCACTGAAGCAGCCGAATCCATGTTGGAAAATTGGTTGGTGGCGTATGGCTGGAACCAATACTCTTGATTCTCAACAGCATCGGTAAAATCCCAGTAAATAGTATCAGACCCTCCTATTCCCAAGGAGATCATGGTGCTATCTGTCATTCCTGGATTTGATGCAATCACGAAGCCTCGATCCGAGACTGTCGCCAATTCTGAAGTCGTTTTCCAACCTGGATGAGCGAACGCAGCATTCAGACGCGCACCATCCGCCGTCATTCCTGTGGCATTCTGAGTTATGATCGTCGGGGGTGTTTCAATGCCAGTAATTTGGCATCGCACGGGATACGAGTTGGTATTGGTTGCCGAAAGACCGAAGGAACCGTTATTACTACTCAGCGTACTCGTCGCGGTCACAGCGCCACTAGGTTTCGATGCAAAGTCCAGAACTCCGGGCTCAAGATTGCCATAGGAGTCGGACTTGTATCCCCCAAGGTAAGCCCTGGATGTACCATAATATCTCTCGCCATTTTCTATATAAAACCCAGTAGGGAAGACGCTTAATCCGTAAGCATTAGAACCGTCCCAAGCCGGATCATCGAGAGGAGTGCTTTTCATCCTGCGGAAGATGGCATTATTTGCTTCCGATGAGGTAATTGAATCTCCTTCACCAGTGATTCCGGGGTATTGATCGTCCTCATCAAATACAAGAAGAGGTTCGACATTTGCTTTTAAACCATCTAAGTCAACCATGCTCCAGCCAGGAGGGCATAAGGCCAAACTTGGGATAAAATAGGATTGGGAGATCATTCTGCCATTGTAATAGACACCATTCACGCTGCGATCAATTGTGGTGTCCAACACTGCAATGGCTATCTCATACGCATCAAACACAATTCGCTCTTCGGGGTTGTGAACAGGGACTTGCGTAATGCTATCACCTGAAATGTACTGCACAGCCCTGAGGTTTTCAGCGAAATAGCAATCGCATCCCAGTCGAACAATGGGGTACGTTTCTCCCAAATAATCCATCGTCTCTGGACAGGCTCCCGAGCAGAATGCTATGGTTTGCCCATGTTGTGTGCCGCCTTCGTTAATCGCAAAGAATCGGTACCATACAAGTGTTCCGTATTGAAATGGTAATTCTAACGTGTACGTGCTATCGGCAGCAAGCGTTCCTACATCGAAAACAAACAACGAATCCGACGAATCAGTCATATCCGCATCTGTCGTACTCCACTCAAAGCCTACAGAGTCCGGATGTCCGACAAGATCCATGAATTCCAACAACTTACCGCCGAATGTCGCGGATGTATCCGTGGAGGCGAGCAAGGGCAATGTCTCCAGTTTCACCTTGGTAACTGCACTCAACGTATCACCAGAGGTGGTTCCGCGTGCGTTTTGAGCGAATGACGTGTAGAAGATTTCATCCCCACCTGATAGCCCCGTCAACGTATCCTTCCATGTGTAAATGCCAGCACTTGGCAGATACGCACCGACAGTGTCTGCATCAGAGAAATCTGCATTCGTGCTCCAAATGAACCCTACGCTGTCAGGCAAGGCGTCTGAGTAATCACCTGTAGCCATCAAAATCACGCTCTCATTCGACACAACCTCAGCCGTATCAGTTGTTGTAGCGATTCCTGTCGCTCCGGCATACAATGTATCCCCGTAAGCAGTTCCCCCGAGGGTCGTCGCGTAGGCAGCATACCAGTACCGGGTACCGGGAGTGAGGCCCGTCGCATGCGTTATGAACGTACTGTCCATGTAAGCCGTTGCAGCCGTATCGGCAGCGTTGGTGAGCTGCGAGTCTCCGTAAATAAATCCATACGCTGAAGGGACCGCTGAACGGTAGAAGCTAGACCCTTCAAAGGTCATCTCCGTGCGGATGTCTCGGAAATCGCTGAACGTTACGGTGTCTCCGACGTATACAGCGCTGTCCAACACCGGCTCAAAGTAAGCTATGGATATGCCATAGTTCGGATTGCTTGTCTGGGAAGGGAAATTCACACTGCTTACCGTGCGCAGTTGAGCATCAATAAGCATGGCACTGCCTGCCCCAAGGACGCTTTCGAATTTGCGCATTTTCAATGAATCCAGTCCTAAGAAGTTGGAATCGTATCCATTGGCAATGTGATGAGCGTCGAGCGCTTGAATGGTATCCGTCAAATCCAACGTCGCTTGAAGCGTGGTCACTTCTGGGAGGGTCTCGAACAAAATCGTGTCCGTGGTCGAAACACCCGCATTGTTTGTTGCACTTGCGGCAGCGTAGTAACGCTGGCCGGAAAGCAGCGAGAAGTACGCCGTGATGGTGTCGCTTCGATGACCTGTAGTTAGGTCCGTTGGGCTGGTGAAAGCTTCATTGTTCGCGTAGGCTATCGCCTGAGCGGTCGGGCTTTGCCCGCCGTTATCCGCCAAAATCGAAATCAGCGAGTCCTGACCTCCGTCGTAATACAGCGTGTCAAACGTAGGCAAATCCGGCAAGGTGATGAAGGAGAGTGTGTCACCGTAGGAAGTTCCGCCGTTGTTGGATGCATTCGCAGCAACGTAATAGGTAGTGTAGCGGTCAAGTCCTTGCAATTGCAACTGATTCTGGGCGCCAGTGTACGTTTTAGAGCTGTCTGAGCCAGCGGTCAAATCAGCGTTTTCGCTCCAGCTGTAAGAGACCTGAGAAGGCGCGGCATTTAAAGCGGTAACGGTGCTGAAGACTGTACCGGTTTGTTGAGCAATGGATTCGATGCTGTCCGTTGTGAGGCCAACAAGCGTAGTGAAAGACCCAATGGTCGATTGTCCTGTTCCCGCGATGTTTGTGGCTTTACTTCGGGCGTAGTACACCGCACCGCTTGATAAGTTCGGTAGGTTCGCATTGAACGTGCTGTCTGTCGAATTGAACGTGACGGTGGAATCCGATGCTCCGGTCAAATCCGATGCAGTCCCCCAATTCAGCTCCACGCTTGATGGAAGAGGCGCACCATTGTCGCCGCCGAGGTCAGTGACTTGGGCGGAGAGGTTGCCGTTCTGCCAAACAGGTTCTGACACTTCCGGCAGCTCAGGCAACGTTTTGAAGGTCATGCTGCTCTCTGAATTTCCTCGGCCCTGTACGTTGTCTGCAAACGCGCGGAAATAGTAATCAGTGTAGCGCGTCAATCCTGACGCTACAGCTGAATGCGATGTTCCGCCCGTGCTGTCAGAGCTGATGCTGTCACCAGCGAATGTCGCAGCTGTAAAATCAAGGGTATCGTACTGGAACTGAACCGCATCCGGTCCTTGTCCACCCGCGTCGTTGATGCTCGTAAGGAGGCGCGCTGAGACTGAAGTGACCGAGGCTGTATCCAGTGTGAAGCCGGATGCCGTATCCGCCAACGTCTTGAACATCAGGGTATCACCTACACCGAACAGGCCTAGAGTACCTGCGTTCAGTTCCGATCCTTCGACCGCCCACGGGCCTTCACTTTGGGAAAGCTCAGTCATTAAAGAGTCGTTCGCAGCAATCGGGATCGCGATGTAATTCGTGTAGCGCTCAAGTCCCGTGATGGCCCGAGTGAAAACCGAATCCACGTTCAAAATCGAAGTATCCATCGCTGTAATGATAGGCTGGGGATCTGTCTGATTCCAATTTTGCATCGCAGTTGCATATGCTGCGAACCTGTCGGCAGTCAGCGAATCCATATAATCAGCGTGGCTCCCACCCTCCACGATAAGGGAATCCATAGCAAAGAAACTAAGCGAATCTACCCACCAATCTTGCTTGCCGTAAAACACACCCCAGATGCGCATGGCTGCTCCACCGTCATCCGTAACCTTGGCTTTGATGGACGCTGTGCGCTGTAAAATGCTCATCACCGCTTGACTCAATACCGACGGAGGGCCGAGCAACGCATCATCCAATTGGATTTGCAGCGAAATCACCGAATCCCGAAGGACCAAGCAGTCGTAATCCATGAAAATCCGTTGATCAATGACCTGACCCGACACATACACGTCGTAAGCCGTGTCCACTTCCAACGCTCCTGCAATCCGCTCCTCCAGATCGCGAATCATGGACATCAAGGTGTTCCAGTCGCAATCCAAGTAAGCGTGGTTCGTATCGTGAACCATCATGGGCAGCGGATTGAACAGCAAGGTATCGCCTTGGTAGGGGACGCTGTCGTTGAGGTTTGTAGGCGGAACGACCTGAGCGCTGACAATGCTGCAAAAACTGATTACCAAAGCAATCGCAGTTAAGCGGAAAATAGAGTGTTTTTGTTTCATTACGTCGAGTACTTATATATTGTCACATTTCGCTCGCCTAATCCATAATTATTATAGACCTTCAGCGTTTTATAACACACCAAGCAAATATAACAAAATTTTAAACATTATACAATGCTAGATTAAAACTAATATTTAATAGACTAAAATTGGATTATATACGCTCATGCTAAGAAGCCACCTTGTCATACGTGGATGGGGCCTGGAGGGTTTCAGGCCAACGGACGAAAAATCATCTATCACCTCATTATAAACATGGATTTCTCGAGAATGAGCGGACTCAAAGGTTCATTTCCGCCCCAATTCAGACGGATTGCCATCCCCAAGCCGCGAAAAAATGTACGTAGATGAAGATCACAATACTTCAAAGGAAAGCTCTATAGAAAACCGAAATCCATCTATCCTATGACCATGCATGACACCTCGTGAATTGCACTGCCATCGGCCTAGGCCGTTGTCCGCAAATTCTCGTGTCCGCAAATTCTCGGCAAACCAACATTGATCGCCAACACATTCGTGGCATAGGCAACGTGATAGAAGGAAGTCGCACACCGTATTCGGAGTCAACTCCGTCCACGACAACGTGAATGGACTCCATCGGACCTGCCGATTGATTGTAAGCTCTAATAGCCCGCGCTTCGCGAATTATCGGACTCAATTTCCTGTCCTCCGCGATGCTGGTGGGTTTGGCCTTCTTTCCTAAACGAAGGCGTTTAGCCCTGTCACATCCAATCCAGTAATGAGCAAGTGTATATCGTGCGTTCCTTCGTAAGTGACCACAGATTCCAAATTCATCATGTGACGCATGATCGGGTACTCCCCCGTGATGCCCATGCCACCTAACATTTGTCGAGCATCCCGAGCGATGGTCAATGCCATATCTACGTTATTTCGCTTGGCCATCGAAATCTGTGGTGAAGTCGCCTTCCCTGAATCACGCAACTGCCCCAATCGGAAGGTCAGCAATTGGGCTTTTGTAATCTCCGTGATCATTTCAGCCAATTTCTTTTGCTGAAGCTGAAATTGACCAATAGGGCGGTCAAATTGAATCCGCTCTTGCGCGTAGCGTAAAGCTGTGTCGTAACAATCTAGAGCCGCTCCAATCGCACCCCATGCGATGCCGTATCGTGCAGAATCTAAACAACTCAGCGGTGCTCCGAGCCCATCACGACCCGGTAAAATATTGGTCTTTGGAACCCGCACATTATCGAAAATCAGTTCTCCCGTATCCGAAGCACGAAGGCTCCATTTACCATGCATTGTGGGCGTGCTGAATCCCTCCATTCCTCGCTCCACAATGATTCCTTTGATGCGACCCGCTTCATTTTTGGCCCAAACCACAGCTATGTCAGCGAACGGTGCATTGGAGATCCACATTTTCGCACCGTTCAAAATCACGTCGTCCCCGTCTTCTTTGAAGTTGGTGGTCATCCCACCAGGATTGGACCCATGGTCTGGCTCGGTCAAACCGAAACAACCCATCATTTCGCCTGTCGCTAATTTGGGCAAAAACGCTTGCTTCTGCTCCTCGGAGCCATACCGCCAAATCGGATACATAACCAAACTGCTTTGCACTGACGCCGTGGATCGCAGTCCGCTGTCGCATCGCTCCAGCTCTTGCATCAAAATTCCGTAGCTGATTTGATCCAGTCCTGGCCCTCCATATTCTGCGGGGATGTATGGACCAAAGGCGCCTATGGCACCCAAGCCTGGGAGTAAGTGCCTCGGAAAAATACATTTTTCCGCTGCGTCCTCAATGATGGGGCTCACCTCCTTCTTGACCCATTCACGCGCTGCATCCCGAATCAACTTGTGTTCTTCAGTTAGCAGATCATCCAACATGTAATAGTCATGTCCCTGGTACAAATCCGTGCGCATCGTGTTATCTGTTACAGCGTTTGAATTGCAAAGATACGGCCCTCCCGGCCAACCTCATGTGGCTCGAGCCGCATTGATTAACCCTTCAGGGACTCGTACCCCTCATCCACGCCTAGACGGCCTGTTTGATATGCCTGAACGGCCAAATGATCTGCACGTTCGTTGTGCGCGTTGCCTGCATGGCCCTTCACCCAATGAAATTTCACTCGATGTTGACGGTAAATGGCTAAAAATCTGCGCCATAAATCCGGGTTCTTCTTATCCTTGAACCCTTTACGCTCCCAATTCATCAACCAGCCTTTTTCGACTGCATCTACGACATACTTCGAATCTGAATAAATGGCCACATCCAGTCCCGGGCGCTTTAGCGTCTCGAGGGCTACGATTACGGCCAACAACTCCATCCGATTGTTGGTTGTCAATCGGAACCCACCGCTCAGTTCCTTTTGATGCGCGCCAAAAATCATAAGCGCTCCGTAACCTCCCGGACCAGGGTTTCCGCTTGCCCCACCGTCCGTGTATACCGTGATTGAATCCATTTATGCCTGAGGATTTACTTGGCATTCTCGTACCAAGGATTCAATCACTGTCGGAAAATATGCATGTTCGAGTTCCTGCACTTTACGGGCAATCTCCTCGGCCTGCAAGCCTGCTTCAATCGAACATTCAGCTTGGAACACGATCTCTCCCTCATCGTAATCCTGAGTGACATAATGCACCGTCATTCCTGTTTCTGTTCGGCCAGAATTCTGAACAGCCCGATGTACATGCAACCCGTACATTCCTTTTCCCCCAAAATCCGGCAACAGCGATGGATGGATGTTCACCATACGACGGTGAAAGCGCTGAATCACCGAGATGGGAATGCGCATCAAAAAACCCGCAAGTACCACCCAATCAATCTCAGCCTCCACCAGCATGCTCGTTACACGTCCCTCAAACAAATCTTCGCGCGTAAATGACACCGTCTCCAAACCCATCCCTTTGGTTCTTGCGAAGATTCCGGACGATTCAGCTGTCCGATTGGATCCCACCCAAGTGACTTCCGCCAACGAAGACTCCTTAAAGTGCCGAATAATTCGTTCGGCATTCGATCCCGAACCCGATGCCAAGATTGCAATTCGCTGCTTGTCCAATATCAAAAGTTAAACCGGCCCAAGTTCGAAATGCGCAACTGCTCCTCCGCCATCATCGCCTCGATCTCCTGCATTTTCAGGGTCAGCTCACTCGACAACGAATCCTCCGGCAAATACAAAGCCGATGTTTGAATCATCACTTGGGCCACCTGCTTGGCAATGCGCCGCTCCTGAGAAACTGCTGAGAACCTCTGCGGGTCCAGAGAATAATAGTATGTCAGATCATCCGTCTGAATTTCGAACAACTGAACGGTCAATGACTTTGCCAATTCTCTGGCCTTGGCTCGGCGTTCGGCAGACAGTTCGTAAAACTGAGCGCCCGGGATAGAATCCGAAGTAGCCAATTCCATGAGGGTTCCCTGGATCGTCATCAAAACACGGCTCAAAGGCACATTGTCTTCGGGCATTTTCACGATCACCATCTCGCAAATGTCCAATGCCCGATTGGGGTCATTTTCCGCCAATAATTGTTCAGCAAGAATCGCCATTTGCAGGCGAAAATTGGTCACCATTCTGCGGTTGTTCTCGTCCATGTAAATCCCGTCTTCGACGTTGTCCATCCCCCCCCATGACCACTTATTCACGACGTTATCATACATCTTGTCGCTGGCCACTCCACCAAAGGCATTGGGGTTCGGATTTGGAGGGTACTGAATGGGCACCAATCGGTAAGCCAGACCTTCCAGCCGGAAGTATTCCTGGAGTCCCATGTAACTATCAGGGCCGGTCGTCACCGCAAAGTAAATCGGACGTTCCCACCGGTTGTTGTAGATCATATCCAACACCGCAAGCTGATTCTTGAGGATGTAGGACTTAGGCGACCCATTGGATCCCGATAACGTAAACTCAATGGAAGGCACTCGATTGGCCATTTCTTCTGAATCTAACACGCCAAATTTCACCAACTGCGCGCTGTCAACTGGAATTCGAAAGCTATTTGATGGAATCACCGCATATTTCTTCCCTCCACCAAACTCACGCATGTTCTTATCATCTAGAGCGTATTCGAGGGCATCGGCCAAATCGATGTAGGGATTGTTCGGATCTCTTGGGTTATCCAAAACCACCAAATCCCGCGTTCCTTGGCGGTAACTCTCCTCGCTCATGGCAATTGGAAGTGGTGAACTTTCATACGCTTGTCTCTTCATTTGGTCGATGTACCAGTCCGTATTCAGCAAACTCAAATTGCAAATCCGAACATCTGTTCGATACCCTTCAACTTCCTGCACATACCAAAGCGGGAAAGTGTCGTTATCGCCGTTGGTGAATAAAATGGCGTTGGGTTCCAAAGAGTCCAAATAATTTTTGGCGAAATCAACCCCTGTGTGCCGTCTCGCTCTGCTGTGATCATCCCAGCCTTCGCTCGCCATGAGAGCAGGAACGCACAAAGAAAGCACCAGCATGACTTGCGCTCTCGAGGCCTCCTGCATTCCCGTTTTTTGCAAGGTCAGTGCTAGGCCAATCAGCCCTCCAGTAATAGCAGCCATGAACAAAATGCTATAACTCATTGCGTGATTGCCACCCGATGCCAATTCCATCGCATAAAGGACCACGCCTGCAGCAGCAGCCGAACCAACGATCTGAGCCGCCGTTTTGATCGTCATGCTTCGGGCAAATTCAAACAGTGCACAAACCCCCAATCCAATCCACATCGCATAAGCATAAAATGAACCTACAAAAGCATAATCCCTTTCCCTCGGCTGGAAAGGATATTGGTTTAAGTAAACCACAATGGCCAGTCCCGTCAAAATAAACAGCGCCGCAACCACCAAAAATTGTTGCGGATCTCTGAATGCCTGAAAGAGCAATCCAATAATACCGAGCAGCAGGGGCAAGTAATAAAATCGATTGAAACCTCTGTTGTCTTTTTGAACCTCCGATAACCGGTCTTGATTCCCTAACCGTTCAGCGTCGATCGCGCTCACACCACTCAGCCAGTTGCCGTCCAAGAAATCACCGTGGCCTTGGAAGTCATCCTGGCGACCCGCAAAATTCCAAAGGAAGTAGCGGAAATACATCCAGCCTATTTGATAATCCCTGAAAAAACGAAGGTTTTCACCCATGCTCGGCTTCAAGTCAGTTTCAACACGATCCAACATTCCTTGCAGTTGACGAGCCGCTCTGGCGTCATCTTGCGATCCGGTTTGATTTGCCCGACGCAAAGCCCTGCGCATTTCTGATTCGATTTGATTCTTTTGACTCTCCAATCGTTGGACATAATCTTTGCCTCGAGTCAACCCGGAAGCGAGATCATCCACAAGCACTTGGGCCAACGTTGTTGCCATGCCTGGCGAATCCAATGGTGCACGCTGCATATTCCCCGTTTGCGGATCTCGAACCAATACTTCATTGGCAGACGCCACTTCAAAATTCTCTTCGAATCTTCGGTTATACAAACGAAACAAACCGTTCATTGCACGTGTCAAATCCTGCTGTGACATGGATCCGCTCAGGTAAACCTCCGCTACATGTTGTTCGAAGGCTGAACGGCCCATCAACTCATCTGACATCGGGCTTTGAAAGCCGGTGGATTCATTGTAGCCTTTGTAGTTACTCCAGCTTTTGTACGCTTGAATGTGATTGGAAGTGCCCGAGTACATGCGCGGAAAAAGCATCGTAAATCGTGGGTCATAATTGGCTTTACTGCCGCGCTTCTCGCCACTATCGACATACTCCTCTTGAATTCTCATCCGCTTGGTTCCATTTTCTTCCATCCAAGACTGCGCACCACCTTCGGTCCTGAAGGACTTGACCCGAACTTCCCTGCCTTTATCCTCAATGATGCTGAAACTCTTCACAAAGCGTGGAGTTCCATCTGAATAGGATTTTGACTGATCAAGTGGACTGCCCCAATATTGGCCCGAAGCAAGCGGTCGATCACCGTATTGCTCGCGGTTCAGATACGAAAGCAATGAAAAGAGGTCTTCAGGATTGTTCTCATCCATCGGAGGGTTTGCCGCACTTCGAATGACAATTACAGCAAACGTTGAGTATCCAATCAACACCATTGTCATGCCCAGCACAAGCGTATTTACTGCCCACCAGCCCTTGCGGTGAGTGAACCAAATCGCAGCTGTCAAAAAGGCAACAAGCACCAAGGCATAGACCAAGACCCCGGAGTTAAAGCCCATCCCAAAGTCATTCACAAACGTCAATTCAAAGCGACCCGCTAAATTCACAACGCCTTTGATCAGTCCCTCTTGCACAAATAAAAGCAAGGCTACAGCCACCAGTGCTGTCACCACCAACCCTTTCCAGGTGAAAGGATATTTCTTAAAATAATACACCAGTGCAATGGCCGGAATCGCCAGCAAATTCAATAGGTGAACCCCAATGGATAATCCCATCAAGTAGGCAATAATCAAAATCCAACGCAAGTGCCCCGGCTGGTCCGCGACATTTTCCCACTTCAGAATTACCCAAAACACCAATGCCGTAAACAACGAAGACAGTGCGTACACCTCTCCTTCTACCGCCGAAAACCAAAAGCTATCGCTGAACGTATATGCCAAAGCGCCCACGGCACCTGATCCGAATACAGCCCACATTTCTGCCTTAGTCAACGAATCCGACTCGCGCTGTATCAGTTTTTTGGACAGGTGAGTAACACTCCAAAACAAAAACAGAATCGTAAACGAGCTACTTAATGCAGATAAAGCATTGGCAAATACTGCAGCTGTTTCTGGTGTACTGAAGATCATCAGGAGCCGCGCCAAGAGCATGAAGAACGGTGCTCCAGGAGGGTGACCCACTTCGAGTTTATAAGCGGACGCTATAAATTCACCGCAATCCCAAAAACTGGCGGTTGGTTCGATCGTCGATAGAAATACAACGGTCGCTAGTGCCCACACAGACCATCCAACTCCGTTGTTTAATTTTTGATACGTCATTCTTATAGATGCAATCCTTAGGGGGCTGCGTCCGCGAAGTTAAGGCATGACAAACCACAGAACGCATCCGTTTCAGAGCTGTTGGCAGCTGCTTTTCCACCGGGTTATTGACGTAAAAGACAGATGTCCAGAGCAATCAATGCACAACAAAGATTTTATGGATCATCGGAGCGTGCCCGGAAGTTTCCCAAGAAAGAACATACCATCCATCGGACCAATCCGTGACATCCAATCGACCCCAACGACCAAATAATTGATCCGTATAAAGCCTCCGGCCATCCAGGGAATGCACGGTGAGCTGGAGCGGTTGATCAGAATGAGGAAGGGTCCACTGAATGGACTCTCCCGCTGGATTGGGCCAAACGTGAGCCCTCTGATGCGGGATTTCTGTCAGAGACACTGCTTCAAAACAATCAGGCGACAAGCCAAAGTCGACATCTGCATAGGGCTCGAACCAGTCGAACAACACGATGGGGTTCATCCCATCAAGAAGCACTGTAAGGAGCAAAGATTCCACATCTACAGCCGCTGCATCCCATCCCCAAAATACGTCGAAACAAGCGGGTGGTACACAGAGGTTGAGGGTGTCCGAAATCACGCCGTCTGCAGACCAATCGGAGTCGAACGACCAACCGGCAATTTCGAATCCGTCAATGACCGCATCAAACCCCAATTCGAAGGCCCAATCAACCTCAGCCGTCCATTCACCGTTCAGCACCAATTGGATTTCTTCACACCCCATTTCGGAAGTTTCAAGCTCCGTACACGTCTCACCCCCCGGGCAATCTTGCCCGCCCGCATCCCAGCTGCTGTAACCTAAGCACATCCCTACATTCATGGGTTCTTCCACATCCCATGTCCACGCAAACGGATTGCTTTCTCCCACATTGGATCCACCGGTCCACCAGTTCACTTCACCCTCGAACAATTCACCATTGGACGTGATCGCCGAGAACAGGTAAATCCCATCAGCCAATTCTTCATAGTCGATGCTCACTTCGCAGTCTATCTCCGTACAATCTGAACAAATCTCCACTTCCTCAAAAGCACCCATGGGGCAAGATGGCGTTTCGTATCCTACCCCGAATGTGTGGCATCCATCTGCTTCAAAGCTGAACATCATTTCAGCATAGCCGTAATCGTATGGCTCTCCGTCCAATGTCCAGAAAAGGACCGCATCTTCGGGCTGGTTCAACGCTTCAACGAAAAACTGATCGCACTCGATTTCATCCCAAACCAAATTCAATGGGCACGCTTCTCCATCGCATCCTTCAATGTTGATTTCCCATTCGTAAAGCTCCCCTTGACAGGTTGCAGAATAAAACTCCGCCGTCACGATGTAGTCGCCATTGCTGGGGAATGTATAATCAAAATACATCCCTGTGGCCCATTCAATCAACACTCCGTTTACCGACCATCCAATCTCCCAAATGTTTGGGTCGTTCAGCCAGAACAGGGCATAACACCCTCCCATGTATTCCAACTCCATCATCTCCGGATCTGGACAATCACTGCTTTCCATGTTGGTAAAGCAAGCCTCCATCCCTTCAGGGCAGGCTTCCGTAAAGACCGCTACGCAAACGCTCCAATACGGATTGAAATCAAACCCTGCCTCGAAGGTCAAGCCGTTGTCACTGGTGGGCGGAACCACCTGGCCATCGACGTACCATTCGATGATGGCTCCTTCGGGTTGCTCAGGAATCGAAAATGTATACCACATGCCGTCCGCGCTCGCCACATCCATTTCCAACGTGCATTCTTCCTCGCCACAGCTTTCTACTTCGATGGTGGTGGTCAAAAAAGCCCCCATGGGACAATCGAACGAGGTGAAAAAAGCCGTGACGACATAGCTTCCTGCTCCTGGAAATACGTGCTGGATAAAATGACCTCCAACTGCCCCTTCGCTCCCATCACCAAAACTCCATTCTACGGACTCTCCCTCCTGAAAACTTCCGATTTCAAAAGCCCATGCACATCCTTCACCGGCTGCATAGTCTATGCTCTCTGGGCAATTGAATTCCTGGGGCTGTTCCACACAAAATTCAGCCAGCCACGCACCTTCCTCAACAGCATTCCATGTCAGGACTTGAATGAAATCCGACTGAAACAGCTCTATACTTACCGTTTCTGGATTGACCGCATCACCGCTAATCTCCAAAGAATAGCAGCCTGGCACGAGACAAAACTCAGCACCTGTTCCATTGGAGGTGACTTCCCATGTGCCATTGGCGGTGGGCATGCCGTTGGCATTCGAAATTAAATAGTCAACATTCAGGACGGGCCAATTCTCACCCGCCTGATTGATTATAAAAAACTCAACATTGGAACACTCCTGAGCTTGCAATGGCGCAATGGCCAGCAGGGTAAACAGAACTGCAGCAGTCGTGTGAAGAATGTATTTCATTGAAGGTAAATTGGGACTTGTGTAGCTTAACAAGCAAAAGCAATACGCATAGATTTAAAGGCATCAAGAAAACCTTTATACCTCTCAATAGGTTGCTCGTGTCAGAAAATCTCCGACTCAGTCTACAAATCGAGGGTCTGTTTCCATCACCACTCCGCATGAGTTGCAAGTCCGGTGCTCCTCGCTGCCATAAAACTCCCGGAAACGAGGCAAGAAGTCTCTTTCGATGTTCTCGAGCTTAAAGTAGGTCGCGTGCAACGGATGATTGCAGGCATCGCAAAACCAAAGAAGCCCATCTTTTGCATCCGTACCTGAGCGCTTGCATTCGATGACTAGCCCCAATGAGCCAGCTTCACGCATGGGACTGTGCGGCACTTTGGCAGGATGGAGGTACATGTCGCCTGGTCCCAACTTCATATCTACCGGCTGACCATCCTCTTGAATTCGCACGGTAATGTTCCCCTCAAGCTGATAAAAGAGCTCCTCTGTTTCGTTGTAGTGATAGTCCTTTCGCGCGTTCGGACCGGCGACGATCATCACAATGTAGTCTCCACTTTCAACGTACAAGTTTTTATTGCCGACAGGCGGCTTGAGCAAGTCCCGATGGTCTTCGATCCATTGGGTCAGATTGAAGGGCTTGGCGATTGGCATGAGGTGAAAGTACAAATTCCCAGATGGATTTGCACTCACTTTTTACGCGAAGGCCAACTGACCAAGGCCACACCAGCAAAAATCGCTGTAGCACATGCCGCAGTCCACCAACCCAAATCCGTTGTGTAATCTACTCCACCGCTTTGGCTCAGCCACCACGAAAACCCTGTGGCTAAGAGTGGCTGTAAGTAGATGTAAATGCTCACCACCGTCGGTTGGACGTACCGAAGCGCATATATGTTGAGAAGATACACCATGAACGTCGTGGCCAGCACTACATACGCCAGCCCCTGCCAATGCTGAGGCTCAAATGCCGCCCAATCAATCGCCCAAGCTTGTTGGGCTCCAATGGGCAATACCCACAACGCTCCAAACAAAAACACCCACGAAATGACCGTCAGTGGTTTGTATTTAGCCATCAAGGGCTTCACCAAAACGAGGTAAAACCCGTAGCTCGTGGCATTGATGAGCACCATCAGGTCACCTTGCCAGGAGGCATGAACACTCGTTTGTTGCGCACCAAGGATGAGCAGTGCCACGGCTCCTGCTCCGCCAATGGCGATCCCCAGCATCTTGCGGCCGGTGATTTTCGTGCCGAGCATGCCCGCCGAAATTAACAAAACCAATACCGGGTTGACGGTCATGATCAGGGATGCATTCACGGGACTGGTCACATTCAATCCATTGAAAAATAACAGCTGATTGGCCGCAACGCCTGCGGTACCGCAAGCGAGCAACCGCAAAAAATCAGCACGTTCAATGCGCTCCCACGTACCTTGCTGGTATCGGATGACAGCCCGTACAAACCAAAACAATCCGCCGCCACCGAGCACGCGGAGCACAATGAACCCGCTCGGCCCAATCAAATTGGGCATCAACCCTTTGGCCACCAGGTAATTCCCTCCGTATACGAGGGCTACAACCAATAGGGCCAGATGGGCCAGAAAACGTGCCATGACGAGGCTCAGGTTACCGTTGGAGGGCTTGGCGCGCAGCTTCCACAGATGCCTTGGCTGAACCCGCGCAAACTGTGTCATCAAATAAGAATACAGGCCGCTTCAAGAACGTATATTCTTCCAAAATTAAACGCCGGTAATCGGCTTCGGTCAGTGATTGATCAGCGAGTCCCATGGAACGAAATTTCATTGCCCGCCTCGAAAATAAGGCTTCGTAAGAGCCTGCATGGGCTTTCATTTGGTCGAGATCCAGAGCCGAAATACCTTCGGCCTTGATGTCCACCACCTCGCATCCTTGCCCGGCGGGGTTGAGCTCCTCAAAAATTCGAACACAGGTCTTGCAACTCGGCAGGGTAAATGCTTTTTTCATCGGTATTGGGTTCGTTATTCTTCCATTTTTTCAATCAATTCCTGCAATCCATCCCCCCATTGATGGTGGTTGTTGACCACAACATCCGCCCGGTGTTTCCACGGCTCAATGTAGGCGATATCTGCAGGACGGACGTGGTTTTCCCATTGGTACCGGACCTCATCCTCTGCGTACCCTCGATCGGACCCGTCTCGGTCAATCCGCCGCTGCAGCCGCACCTCAACCGGTGCATCAATGTACCCCAGAACATCCACCCGCTCCTTCATCTCTGGATAAGCCATGGCAAACAACCCCTCAACCACCAGCCACTCCGACGGCTCGATGATGACTTTTTCAGACTTCATGACATCCCTGTTGTACGTGTATGTATCGAGTTCAATCGATTGTCCGCTGCGCAACTGATCGATGTCCCGGATCATCTGCACGTGGTCAATGACCTCCGGAAGATCGAAGTTTGTCCATCCGTTTTCATCCACCGGAAGTTCCGATTTGGGGCGGTAATAATTGTCCAGCGAAAGGACTGCCGCACGGGCACCGAAATGCTCTCTGATCCCATTTAATACCGTGGATTTACCTGAACCACTGCCTCCGATAAGTGCTAAAATTTTCACGTCTTCTGTACCTTCAATAAAATCGCTGCAAAATCCCGCGAGTTCGCCAATCGGGGCGGTTTGTTTTGTCCGCCCAATTTACCCAAGTTCGCCATCGCACGATGAAAAGATCCCGAAGAAACGGACGTCACCTTGGCCGGTTGCAAAATAGATCCCTGAATCAAGTCTCGGTAATACGGATTCCGCTCCGACACACCGTGGTGCACTGCTCGTTCAAATCCTTCCATGTCCACGGGTGTTTCCGCAAATTCAATGAACCAATGATGGTAAGGCAGGCCTTCGGATGGGCTGACTTCCGGTGCGACATGAAACTCCGAAACCACACCACCATGCGAAGCCATAGCATCTTGAATGGCACCTTCCACTTCCTCTGCAATGACATGCTCGCCAAACGCGCTGGTAAAATGCTTGATTCGTCCTGTGACCACCAGTCGGTACGGGTCCTTGGATGTGAATTTCACCGTGTCCCCTACATCATATGCCCATAAACCAGCATTCGTAGTAACAATGAGTGCATAGTTCACCCCTATTTCCACTTCCGCCAGCGTGAGGCGAGGGGGATTCTCTTCAAAATAGGATTCTGATGGAATGAACTCATAAAAAATACCTTCGTCAATGCCCAATCTCAGACCGCTCGATTCAAGCGTGTCTTGGTAGGCAAAAAATCCTTCCGACGCAGGAAAGAGCTCAACTGTTGGGACCTCTCCCCCTACCAGCGTCTTGAATCGCTCGCGGTATGGCTCAAAAGCTACCCCACCGTAGACAAATAACTCGAAATTCGGAAATACCTCAAGAACGTTATTCGCTCCTGTCACTTCCAGCAGACGCTCAAAATAATTCTGCACCCAAGAGGGAATTCCGCTGATCAGCCGCAAATCTTCATTTCGGGTTTCCTCTACAATGGCATCAATCTTGGTTTCCCATGGTTCAAGGCAATTGGCTCTGTAAGAGGGCAAATTGTTCGCTTGCAAATACCCAGGCACATGGTGTGCAACAATTCCACTGAGCCGTCCCATCGGAATTCCACCACTCGTTTCTGTGAGCTCTGGAGATCCCTGCAGAAAGATCATTTTTCCATCTAAGAAATCTGCTCGACCGGAGTTTGCGATGAATTGCAACAGCGCATTCCGTGCAGAGCGGAGATGATTTGGCATCGAATCCGTTGTCAAAGGAATGAATTTGGCACCACTCGTCGTTCCGCTTGTCTTACAGAAATACAGTGGCTGACCTGGCCAAAGCACATGGTGCTCACCCGCGACAGCTCGATCAACATAGGCCTTCAAACCCTCGTAATCCCTCACGGGCACGGCAGCTTGAAATTCAGCCATTGACATCCCACGGCACAAGCCGTGGTCTTCACCAAATGCAGTGTGCGCACCCTTCGCCATCAGCGCATTGAAACATGTTTCTTGATATGCCACCGCGTCTGCAGACTTGCGGGCTTGAGAGCGTGCAGTCAACTTTGCCAATAACCAACCCAAAGAAGCTTTCAAGGACATGACACGAAGGTACGTTCAGAAAAAAATGCTGAAAAAAGTTCCATAGAAAAGGGCGGTCCGAAGACCGCCCTTTCATTCAAAAAGCAAGTTTACTTATTTGACCATCATCTTCTTGGTCAAACGCATGCCGTCTGCAACCAACGTGTAGGTGTAGATTCCACCTTGAAGATTGGATACATTCAACTCAGTCTGGTGCGTTCCAGCAGGCAATTGACCACGCTCTACAGCCTGAATCAAACGACCTTGTAGGTCACGCAATTCCACTGTTACATTGCGTGATTGCAATAATTCGTAACGAATCATCGTCGTTCCGTTCGCTGGGTTAGGAACATTTTGACGCAACTCAATGCCGTTGTAATTGGCAATCTCGTCAATGCCGACTCGTTCCGACAAAATCAGGCGAATCGCGGGTGTCGCTGTTTGTGAAGTAAACCAAACAAAATCTCCGGCTCCTGTCAAGTTATAATCACCTGTGGAGTTATCCGTGTCTGTGTTGGAGTTCCCCAATACTGTGAGCTGAGCCTCACTTTCAAATTCGTTGATTACAGCAGCGAAGTAGAAATTCTCATCTGTCAATTCGATTGGATCTTCAAAAGGGAGATACACAAACTCACTGGTTTCTGCACTGCCTGGTGTCCATGCATCATCATATGCCCAATAGGTAGTTTCAAAGGGAGAGTCTGTCAGGCCTACCGCTCCATCGTAGGTATACAACCGAGTCTCAAACTCAAGATCTCCACCACCGCAGTCTGGACCAAATCGGACGGTAACACCGTAAGCCATTGACCCTGCATTGTGCATATGGTAGTAGCTGCCGTAACCCGCTGGATTGAAGAGCCCCTCAATATCAGAGTCTCCAGGAGCAAACTCCACATCCAAGACGCCTTCATCATCGTGTCCGTATTCATCGTCCGAATAGACCATTACTTTACTGATCACGTTGTCATCCGGATTCTCGTCTTCATTCGCTGAAGCGATGGTTGCTTGCAAAACGTAATTGCCCACCTCAGTTGGAGTCCATCCCGTTGCGATGTAAACTGTATCCTGTGAGTTCGCTGGGCAATTCACTGCATTGGCAAAGCTGTTGACTGTGCCTAGTTCTTCTACCGTCGTGCTCAAAACGTTGCCTCCCTCGTCCAAGACTTCGATTGTAACCGTCGTCTCATCCTGGTTCGCATTGCCCGAATTCCGGTAGAGCAAACCCGCCAAAAGGCCTCCATCCGCTTCAGGAATCGCCTGCTCCAAAGGAGTCACTCGGTATTCAAAAACATTGTAAATATCCCCATTGGTCAATTGAACCGCAGTGAGGTCATTCGCTACTGGATTCTCTGAAATAGTTACATCATCGATCCCCCAGTAGTAATGGCTATAAGCATCGCCCGTCTCAGGTGCTTGCAAATAGGAGAAGCGGACTTGCACATCTGAGGCATACGCTGCCACACAGGAGATGTCTACAGAAGTAGTCAAAACATTAGCGGAAGCCGAATTCGCTGACTCAATAAATGTTCCATGCGCATCAAACGTCGTCCATGTTGCTCCGCCGTCATTGGAAACTTGGAGGTAAATGGGGGCGTAAGGGTAGCAGCAGTATCGAAAATATTGCTCCCAAGTGACGACAACAGATCCATTCTCTGTCATATCCATGGCAGGAGAGGTAATCCATCCCTCTGTGTTTTCGTAGCCTTCAGCAATT
>Ga0209630_10000222_pt1 | contig 66581 bp, 60 predicted proteins | sample COG_01_FD_184745 | JGI IMG/M metagenome (GOLD analysis project Ga0209630, IMG submission 184745) | Pelagic Microbial community sample from North Sea - COGITO 998_met_01 (SPAdes) (version 2) | ecosystem: Environmental > Aquatic > Marine > Neritic zone/Coastal water | place: Helgoland, sampling...
TGATCCAAACCACTTTTACTGCGTCATTTTTAGTAATGCGTCCACCTCTCCCCGAGCCTTGTACTTGGTTTGGATCAATTCCTTTTTCGTTCATGATTTTTCTCGCTGCTGGAGAAGGGGTCTGGGCAGCATAGCTAGTTTCCACAACGGGAGCCTCAGCAACGGGAGCAGCGACAGGTGCTGCAGCGGCAGCGGGTGTTTCTTCTTTTACTTCTGTAGAAGCCGTCCCTTTACCTTCCGTATCTATCACACAAACCACTGCGCCTACAGCTACCGCATCTCCTTCTTCTGCTTTTAGTGTGATCGTTCCACTGACCTCAGCAGGAAGTTCTAGAGTAGCCTTGTCAGAATCTACCTCTGCAATGGCTTGATCTTTTTCCACATAATCCCCATCGGCAACCAACCACTGGGCAATTTCTACTTCGGTGATGGATTCTCCCGGGGAGGGGACTTTCATTTCTAAAATCATGATTTATTTCTTTGGTTTCTGTTTAAAATTGTCTTGCAAGGAGTCAAACACATACTCAATAACCTGCTGATGGCGTCTTTGGAAACGCACTGCGCTTCCAGCAGCTGGAGCTCCATAATACCTTCTGGTAGCTGGCCTAAACTTTGTGGCATGAGGTAACTGCAATAGTAAAAAACTCCAAGCACCCATATTTCTAGGTTCTTCTTGTGCCCAAACTAAATCGTTTGCATTTGGGTAGGATTCTATTACAGAGTCGATCTCTTTAACGGGCAAAGGGAATAGTTGCTCCAGTCGAATCAAGGCGACGTCCGTTCTCTTTTTTTCTTCTCGTGCTTTGAGCAGGTCGTAATAAAATTTTCCCGAACAAAAAACGACTGTCTTTACCTTTTTTCTATCCGCTTGCACATCCTGAATAACAGGCTGAAAACCTCCTTTTATAAATTCTGATTTTAAAGAAACAGCCAAAGGATGTCGCAACAAACTTTTTGGGGTAAAGACGACTAAAGGCTTGCGGTAATTCGTTTTCATTTGTCTGCGTAGCAGATGGAACATATTGGCGGGGGTGGTACAATTGGCAACAAACATATTGTCTTTTGCACAAAGTTGTAAATAGCGTTCCATTCGTGCCGAAGAATGTTCTGCTCCTTGACCTTCATATCCGTGAGGGAGGAGTAAGACAATTCCGTTTTGAATTTTCCATTTGTCCTCCGCTGAAGAAAGATACTGATCCAACATGATCTGAGCTCCATTAGAAAAATCTCCAAATTGGGCTTCCCATAGGGTTAGGGTATTCGGACTTGCCATTGCAAAGCCGTAGTCGAAGCCAAGAACACCGTATTCTGACAAAAGTGAATTGTACACACTGAAGTGACCCTGTTTTGAAGGATTCAACGAATTGAGTAAGATGATTTCATTTTCAGAATTAACCGATTTGATGACAGCATGACGATGAGAGAAGGTACCCCGCTCTACATCTTGTCCCGACAATCTCACATTAAATCCCTCTTGTAAAAGGGTACCGTAAGCAAGGAGCTCGCCCATGGCCCAGTCCAACTGATCCCGATCGTAATACATAGCTTTACGATCGGCTATAAGACGTTCGATTTTACGGAGAAAATTGTCACTTTCGGGTAAGGCGGTAATACCTTTTGCTGTCGCATCCAACAAGGTTTTGGATACGGCCGTTTCAACAGGCTCTAACATGACTTTTTCATCAACCCGAATCAGTGACTTCCACTCATCCTGCATAAAAGGAGTAATTACGGTATTTTCGATTTTTCGCGACCCCTCTAAACTGTCCTCTAGGCGCTCTTTATACTCTTGTTCTAATTTTTTGACATACTGATCGTCAATCAATCCTGCGGCTTTGAGTTCTTGTGCATAAATATCGCAGGGATTGCTGTGTTTTGCTATGGCTTTGTACAATTGAGGCTGGGTAAAACGCGGTTCATCTCCTTCGTTATGTCCATATTTTCGATACCCCAAAAGATCTATAAAAACATCCTGGCCAAAACGCATACGGAAATCTAAAGCGAATAAAGTGGCATGGACCACCGCTTCAGCATCGTCAGCATTGACATGCAATACTGGGGAAAGGGTCACTTTGGCTACATCTGTACAATAGGTACTGGAGCGCGCGTCGAGGTAATTGGTCGTAAATCCAATTTGGTTGTTGACTACGATGTGAATGGTTCCTCCTGTGGAATACCCTTTTAACTTGGCCATTTGTACAATTTCGTAAGGGAGTCCTTGTCCCGCAATGGCGGCATCGCCGTGAACGACTATGGGAAGTACCTTGTTGGTATTTCCTTCAAATTTGTTTTCTAATTTGGCGCGGGTGATTCCTTCTACAACCGCCCCTACAGTTTCCAAATGTGAAGGATTCGGAGCGATATTCATATTGATTTGTGTCCCCGTGTCGGTAACGCGTTGTGAGGTCCAACCCAAATGGTATTTTACATCACCGTCAAAAACCACTTCTTCATAGTCTTTGCCATCAAACTCGTTGAAGATGTCTTGTGTGGACTTCCCAAAGATATTGGCCAGGGTATTTAAACGTCCTCGGTGTGCCATACCCATGACAAACTCTTCTACTCCCTGATTGGCGGCAGATTCAATTACCGCATCCAAGGCGGGTATCAAAGATTCTCCTCCTTCTAGTGAAAAGCGTTTTTGGCCTACGTATTTAGTGTGTAGAAAGTTTTCAAAACTTACTGCCTGATTGAGTTTCTTAAGAATGTGTTTTTTCTGTGCTTCAGAAAAACGGGGGTGGTTGTCATTGACGTTTAAACGCTTTTGGATCCAATTGACCTTCTCTGGGTTTCGAATATACATATACTCAACCCCGATGGAATCACAATAAATACGTTTTAAGTGTTCAATGATAACTTGTAGCGTACTGGGGCCTATTCCCATAATTTCTCCTGCATTGAAAACGGTCCCTAAATCGGCTTGGTTTAAACCAAAGTTTTCAAGGTCTAAGGTTGGGGAATACTTTCTTCGATCGCGAACCGGATTGGTTTTGGTGAACAAGTGTCCTCTAGATCGATAGCCATCAATGAGTTTTACTACGCGAAATTCTTTTTGCAATTGTTCTGGCACCTCTACTTCGGGAGACTCCTGGATTGTCACCAGCTCGGTCACTCCGTTGCTTTCTAAACCGAAGTCAAACCCTTGAAAAAAAGCTCTCCAACTGGGCTCTACATTGTCTGGATGCTGTAAATATTGGTCGTATAGTTCAGCGAAATATGCTGTATGTGCAGCGTTTAAAAACGAATAATTATCCATGCAGTCAAATCAGTACAAAATTCTAAATATCAAAATTACAACTTTTGCCTTAAGTGTCTTGCAATTTGTTAAAAATAGTGCCTTTTTTAGGCGAATTTACTTTTGGAAAATAAAATAAAATCGTGAACAACTTTTTTGAAAAAGCTACTTTTTAAAAGCGAACATTTTAATACCTTTTCCCCATGTTTGCACTAGTAGATTGTAACAACTTTTACGCCTCTTGTGAGCGTGTTTTTCAACCGCAGTGGGAAGGAAAACCTGTGGTGATTCTTTCCAATAACGACGGCTGTGTCATCGCGCGTAGTAACGAAGCAAAAGCCTTGGGAATTCCGATGGGTGCCCCCGCTTTTCAATACCGAGATCAGTTCAAACACCAAGGGATTAAAGTCTTTTCCTCCAACTATCCGCTTTATGGGGACATGAGCAGTCGAGTGATGTCTGTTCTAGAGCAATACACCCCCAATGTGGAGATTTACAGTATAGACGAAGCTTTTTTACAATTCAAAGGCTTTGACCTCTTTGACTTGGAGGAAGAAGGAAAGAAAATGCGCAAACAGGTGCGTCAGTGGACGGGCATTCCCGTCTCGGTAGGAATGGCGCCCAGTAAGGCCTTGGCAAAAATCGCTAATAAGATTGCTAAAAAATTTGCTTCCAAGACGGGAGGTGTCTATTGTATCGATACGGAAGACAAGCGCATTAAAGCCCTAAAATGGACTTCCATTGGAGACGTGTGGGGCGTGGGACGTCAACACCGTCAACGCCTTGAGGCAATTGGTGTTGAAAATGCCTGGCAATTTAGCTTACTCCCCGACGATTGGGTTCGAAAGTATATGAGCGTCTTGGGACTCCGCCTTAAAAAAGATTTACAAGGTTTGCCCTCCATTCAACTGGAAGAAATTCAACCTCCAAAAAAAGGAATTGCTACCACTCGCAGTTTTGAAGGAACCCTCAGTGCGTTTTCAGATTTGGAAGAACGCGTCTCTACCTTTGCCAGCAGCTGCGCTGAAAAAATGCGAAAGCAACACAGCAGTTGCAACGCGCTTTTGGTTTTTGTCCGTAGCGACCCTCACAAAAAAGGAAGTCTGCCCTACAGAAACAGCTGTGTACTGCCCCTGCCCTATGCGACCAACTCCAGTATTACATTGAGTAAATACGCCGTCTTAGGACTGCAGAAAATTTTTAAAGAAGGTATTGCCTACAAAAAAGCGGGAGTCATGATTATGGGATTAGTCCCTACGGTAAAACGTCAGTTGAGCCTTTTTGACAGCAACAATGCAAAGCATGTGACCCTGATGCAAAGTTTGGATCAAATCCACAAACGCTTTGGTCCCTATCAGATCAAACTAGCCAACCAGGACTTAAACCGCACTTGGAAAATGAAACAAGAACACCTTTCCAAACGCTTTACTACAGAACTCAAAGAAGTGATTACCATAAAATAAACCCAATGGAAGATCAAAAGCTCATTTTTTTTCACCCCAACCCGGAGACGCGCAAACAACTACACCTAGCACAAGAAGGTGTTTCGGCAGGATTCCCCTCCCCTGCGGATGACTTTAAAGAATTGCGCATCAGTATTGACCAAGAAGTGGTGCGCAATGAGGAAGCTACATTTTACGCTCGAGTCTCTGGAGAATCCATGCAAGGCGCAGGACTGGATGACGGAGATCTTTTGGTCATTGATCGCAGCTTAGAACCCCAAGACAATAAAATAGCAGTGTGCTTTATCGACGGAGCTTTTACCGTAAAACGACTGAAAGTAGAAGTAGATTGTGTCTATCTGGTGGCCGAAAATAAAAATTATAAGCCCATTAAAGTCAGTGAAGGGGATGAACTCATCATTTGGGGAATCGTGACCTATGTAGTTAAAAAAGTGTAAGACTGATGCGATTCAGACATGTGGGGGTTTCCCTTATCTTCTTTTTACTTTTTATAGGGTGTAACAAAGAAGAGCCGGAAACCATTCCCAACTGCATTGAACAAAAAATCAAAACCCTTAAAAGAGAAGCGGTTTGGAATCCACCTGCAAAAATTTACAGCTATACCTATCAAAACCGAACCGTGTATTTTTTTCCACAACGCTGCTGTGATTTTCCCAGCGAATTGTACGACGAAAACTGTACTTTACTCTGCCTTCCCGACGGTGGAATCACAGGGCAAGGAGATGGAACATGTGCTGATTTTTTTTCAGAACGCTCCAATGAAAAATTAGTCTGGAAAGATTCTAGGGAGTGAGTTACTCCATCAACACCTTGTAGAAAAGTTTGGCTAAAAAGGTGGCTAGTTGATCACTACTAAAATTAATCTCGGAGGTGTGTGTGGCTATAAAAAGTTCTGGGGGAGCCCCAACCAACATAAAGCTCAGCAATAAAAACTCGTATTTTTCTGTAAACGATTTGATTTTTAAATCTGATTTTAAATCTCGGTTTAGATTCTTGACAATGGTTTTGATTATATCGCTTTGGTATGAGCTTTGTCGGATGTGTGCTTGATTCAAAATATGAAACTGAATCATTTCTGGGGTTCCGATCAGATCAAAATAACTTTTAAAAGTCCCGTACAAGTAGTCGTACACATTGTCACTCTCTTTTCGGGTTTGCTGAATGGCACTTTTAACGTTTTGGTTGAGTTCCTCAATTAAAGCATCAAAAAGCGACTGGGTATCCGGAAAGTAGTTATAAAAAGTCCCTCGGGCAATCTCACTTTGTTCTACGATATGCGCAACAGTGGTTTTTTCAAGTCCTACAGAGGAAAATAATCCTAATCCTTCTTGCATCAATCGGTTGCGGACCTGCTCTTTTTGGCTCGCTCGTTTTCCCAAAACCTTTACTGTTTTGTTCACCCTAGAGCCGCTCAAAAATTCCTGCAATTCCCTGACCTCCACCTACACAGGCTGTGACCATACCGTAACGTTGCTCTCGTTTTTTCATTTCATTCAAAAGCTGAATGCTCAATTTTGCTCCGGTACACCCCAAAGGATGCCCCAATGCGATAGCCCCTCCGTTTACATTGACAGTTTCTGGATTGAGTCCTGCTTCTTGAATAACTGCTAAAGCTTGAACAGCAAACGCTTCATTCAGCTCCGTTTGTTCAATTGCATTGAGTTGTAGCCCCGCTTGTTTCAATGCTTTGGGAATGGCTACACAAGGACCGATACCCATATACAAAGGATCTACACCACCCACAGCACAAGCTGCCAATCGGGCAATGGGTTCCAACTTTAACTCCTTTACCATAGCTTCACTAACCACTAGGGTAAAAGCGGCTCCATCTGAAGTTTGAGAAGCATTCCCCGCAGTTACTACCCCTCCATTTTTAAATACAGCTCGGAGTTTCGAAAGTCCCTCCACGGTGGTATCCCGCCGAACGCCTTCATCGGTATCAACCGTATGGGATTTAGTTTTTCGTTTTCCATCAGCAACAAACACTTCTTCTACCGTGACTGGTAAAATTTGATCTTTAAAAGCCCCAGAGTCAATTGCTGCTGCCGCTTTTTTATGGGATTCAAAGGAGAATTGGTCTGCAGCCTCACGGCTAATTCCATATTTCTCCGCTACGGCCTCTGCCGTATGTCCCATACTGACATGGTAGTTGATGTTTTCCATATTGGCCTCATAACTGGGGGCTAATTTATAACCTGTCATGGGGAGCATACTCATGCTTTCCACACCGCCCGCAACGTAAATATGACCAAAACCTGCTTTGATTTTTCCTACAGCCTGAGCAATGGCCTCTAGTCCTGAAGCACAATAGCGATTGATGGTGATCCCAGCCACCTCCTTGCCTAGAGCTCTTGCAGAAATCAAACGTCCTACCTGAAGTCCTTGTTCTCCTTCTGGATTGGCGCAGCCCACAATAACATCATCCACTTGTTTGGGATCCACTTGTGGAACCGCTTGCATCAAGTGTTGGATGACTTGGACAGCGAGATCGTCAGAACGGTAATTTTTAAACCCTCCTTTTTTTGCTTTTCCTACAGCTGATCTGTAGCCTTGAATGATATATGCTTCCATCGTTTAGTTTCTTAAAGGCTTGTTGTTCATTAACAAATATTGGATTCGATCGAGTGTTTTCTGATTGCCCAACAGGCTCATAAATCCTTCGCGTTCAATGTCCAATAAATACTGTTCACTTACTTTTTGAGGTGCTGTTAAATCGCCACCACAAATGACGTGGGCTACTTTACGAGCAATTTCTACATCGTAGTCGGACATATACTCACCCAAACGGAATTCATTAATCGCGGAGTAAAGTACGCTCATCCCGCCTCTACCCAGAACATGGACATCTGTTCTACTACTCGGAGGCATATAGTTTTTAGCCAATTCTAAAACTTTATCTTTCGCCCTACCGATATTCATAGGGGTATTGACACAAACAAAATCTCGCTCTTTTTTCAGGTATCCCAAATCGTATGCTTCATAAGCCGAAGTGGAAACAGCAGCCGTAGCAATGGATTTAAAATAATTGATCAAAGTAGGGTTTTGAACGTCTCCTTCAAAAAAGTCGTCGGAGGCACGTAAGGCGAATTCCTTGGTTCCTCCCCCTCCAGGTAATAAACCGACGCCGACCTCTACCAAACCGATATAGGACTCTGCAGCATAAATCCCTGCATCACAGTGCATGGAAATTTCACAACCTCCTCCAAAGACATACCCCTGTGTGGATACCACTACGGGAATTTTTGAAGTTCTAATTTTCATGTTGATTTTTTGGAAGTCGTCCACAAAGCGCTCCAGTACATCAAACTGCTTTTGCATGGCAAACATTCCGATGTTCATCAAATTGGCGCCTACAGAAAATTGCTTGGCATTATTTCCAATTACTAGTCCTTTCCAATCGCCCTCCTCAGCTAGTTCAATAGCTTCGTGAAGTCCTTTTCCAATTCCTTCTCCAATGGAGTTACTCTTACTCGTAAATTCTAGGCAAAGTACTCCGTCTCCAATATCGTGTACGGTACATTCGCTGTTTTTTAGAACTGGAGCCTGCTCTCGATAGCTATCTAAAATAATAAAGGATTCTGTTCCTGGAAGAGGTTCGTATGTTTTGGATTGAATGTTAAAGTATTTTTTTTGTCCGTTTTCAAATTTGTAAAAAGACGTCCCGCCAGCCGCTTGCAGATCCAAAATCCATTGAGGAATTTGACCCTCTTGGGCTTTGATTAATTCCATTCCGCGCTCCAGTCCAATTAAATCCCAATACTCAAAGGGACCGAAATCCCAGACATAGCCCGTACGCATGGCGTCATCTAGGGGATAGTACTGATCTGAAATTTCAGGAACTCGTGCCGCAGCATAGCCCAAAAGGGTTCCAAAATAGTCTTTGAAAAAGTTTTGCTCTTTGGAATCCCCCGATACCAAATACTGCAAGCGCTTGCTCATCAAGCCCATTCCTTTGGCGGTTTTGACCAGTTCTATTTTTGGACGAATCGCAGGTTCATATTGTAACGTCTCTAGGTTTAGTGCGTTGATTATGGTTTTGCCATTCGCATCTTTTTTCTTGGTTTTTTCATAGAATCCTTTTCCCGTTTTATTACCCAAAAATTTATTGTCTAAAAGGAAACGCATGAATTTGGGTTCTGGTTTTTCTTTTAATGCATCGATGTACACGTCACCTTCCACATTTTCCATCACAAAACGACTTACATTGTCTCCAGTATCTAAACCGACCAGGTCTTGCAATCGGAAACTTGCCGTGTTAGGTCTTCCAATTAAGGAGCCGGTCATGGCATCCACCTCTTCAATTTTAAATTTATATTTTTCGGTTAAAAGAGTGATTTCTGTTCCAGAAAGCACTCCAATTCGATTTCCGATAAAGGCAGGAGTATCTTTACATAAGACGGTTTGCTTTCCTAAAGTCACCGTTCCAAACTCCATAAAGAAGTCTGTTATTTCTGGAGCGGTATCTGCCGTAGGTATGACCTCCAGCAAACGTAGATAACGAGCAGGATTAAAAAAATGTGTTCCACAGAAATGAGATTTAAATGCCTCAGAGCGACCCTCTGCTAAAAGTTTGATGGGAATACTAGAAGTATTTGAACTCACCAAGCTGCCTTTTTTACGAAACTGATCGACTTTTTCTAAAATAAGCTTTTTGATGTCCAGTCGTTCTACAACTACTTCGATGATCCAATCTGCATCTCCAATTTTTTCAAAATCATCTTCAAAGTTTCCGGTCTTTATACGAGAGGCAAATGTCTTGTCATACAAAGGAGCGGGTTTGGATTTAATGGCAGTTTGTAGGGCCGTATTGACCATAAGATTTCGGGAGGTTTTGTCATTTCCCGCCTCTTTGGGAACAATGTCCAACATGAGAACTTCCATGCCTACATTAGCCAAATGACAAGCAATACCAGATCCCATTACGCCAGACCCAAGGACAGCTACTTTTTTAAGTCGATACTTCATCCTATATAATTTTATTTAACTTTACGAAACTAATTAAAAAAATGACACGGTGTCATTTTTTTTTCTACTTTTGAAAAAAACCGATAAAAATGAGTTTAGAAAACATGATCTCCCAGTTCGAAAAAAGAGCAGCGACTTCGGAACCAATAGGAGGAACGTTAAAGTTTGAAGTGGATGGAGTAGGTATTTTGATAGACGGTACTGGTGACACCAATACTGTTCAAGCTTCCGATTCAGAGGCAGATTGTAAAATTAGCCTGACTGCGGAAGTATTAGAAAAACTTCGCGACGGGGACATCAATCCAATGATGGCTGTTATGGGCGGACAAATTAAAATTAGTGGAGACATGGGATTGGCGATGAAAGTCCAATCGCTGATGGGGTAAACCCTTCTCTCTCTTTATTGTGTAACCTTAAGGTAAAGTTGGTAACACTTCTTAAACAATTAGATACCATTAACTTAATCTAATTCAAGAATTTACGGTCTAAATTTGTGTAAAAACGATTTGGATACAACTCGCAAAATAGATCTTTTAGTCCTTTCAGATGTTCACTTGGGCACTTATGGATGTCAAGCAAAACCTCTCCTCAAGTATCTTAAATCCATAGACCCTAAAAAAATTATTCTCAACGGTGATATTATAGACATTTGGCAGTTCAACAAACGCTACTGGCCAAAATCTCATATGAGAGTTGTCAAGTATATCCTTACTCAAATCCAACAGGGTAAAGAAATTTACTATTTGACAGGAAACCACGATGAAATGTTTCGAAAATTTGCTGGTTTTCAAATCAATAATTTTAAAATTTTGAATAAAAAAGTGCTTGATTTGGATGGGAAAAAAGCGTGGTTTTTTCACGGTGATGTTTTCGATGTCACTATGCAGTATTCGAAATGGTTAGCTCGACTAGGAGCTATCGGTTACGATGCTTTGATTTTGATCAATAGCGCATTAAATTTTATTTTATCAAAATTAGGACGCCCACGATATTCCCTTTCCAAAAAGGTGAAAAACAATGTCAAAGGAGCAGTAAAATTTATCAATAAGTTTGAAGAAATTGCGGTGGAAATAGCCCGTGAAAGAAACTACAACTATGTGGTTTGTGGTCATATTCACCAGCCGGCAATAAAAAAATACGCTCACAAAAATAAAAACATTCTTTATCTCAACTCTGGAGATTGGATTGAAAATCTTACGGCACTGGAATACCACAACAAAGAATGGAAGATCTATCAACATGATCTAAATCAGGTAGAAGAAGAACTAGTTCAAGACAATACAGATTTATCGCCTAAAGAACTTTTTCAACAAATGATGAATGAATTTAAAATAATGGAAAACTGATGAAAATCCTATACGGCATTCAAACTACGGGCAACGGGCATTTAACCCGTGCCAAAGAGGTCATTTCCATTTTAAAAAAAAGAGCTGAAGTAGATGTTGTTCTGAGTGGCCCTGATGACAACAAAATCTCTCTAAACCACCCCGTAAAGAAACACTATCAAGGTCTTACTTTTTTTTACACCAAAAAAGGGAAGATTCACTGGATCAAGACCCTTTTTAAAAATAATTTTTTTAAACTTCTCATTGATATTTTCCATTGTCCTGTGGCCTCTTATGACTTGATTATAAATGATTTCGAACCCGTAACAGCCTGGTCTTGTTATTTGAAAAACAAAAAATGTGTTGCCTTAAGCAATCAGTACGCCTTATTTTCCGACAAAGGTCCGAAATTAAAAAAGCGATTTCATACAACCCTAAAAATGCTTCGCTACTTTGCACCGGTTTCCCATGGTTATGGTTTGCACTTTAAAAGGTTTGACGACACTATATTTCTTCCTATCATTCGAAAAAAAATTAGAAAACTGAACGTAAATGACTTGGGGTATTTTTTAGTCTATCTTCCCAGTTATGGCAAGGAGGCAATCCAAAACGTTTTAGTTACTTTTCCTAAAACCAATTGGGTTGTTTTTTCTCCAGAAGTTAAAACCTCACAGCTAGAAAACAACATTCAATGGGAACCGATAAATGAAAATACTTTTTTGAAAAGTATCGCAAGCTGTAAGGGGGTGGTTACAGCTGCTGGATTTTCTACTTTATCCGAGGCTTTGTATTTGAAAAAACCTCTTTTAACAATACCTATATCCTCTCAAATTGAACAAGCTTACAATGCCGCGATGATAAGCGAAATGGGAGGAAAGGTGCTCAAGCGTTTTACTGTCAAACAAAGAAAACAAATTCAAAAGTGGATTGAAAATCCGAAAGTAATTCCCGCAGAACTGGAACAAAGAAACTACGAAGTTGTAGATCGCATTCTCTTGGATTATATTAAATCGCTTTTAAATCTTGAACAAGTACGCGCCTAAACTGAACAACTCATATCAGCACCACAGCACTGAGGAGATTTAATTTTTCCTTCGCAACTTCTGCAAATAGAGATTTGAACCTCTGTTCCATCATCCAAAGTCAGGTGGTCATTTTCTAACGGTTGGTCGCATTTGGCACAGCTGGCGTTGACCGCCATTCCGCAAGATGCACATTCATATGTAGCCATAATTTTTTTTAGTGTATTAAAGTTACTCTTTTTTTGTCAAAGTCAATCCCCATTGAAACAAACGAATCAATAACCAAAGCCACGGAGCACCGTGCAGCAACAGGTCAAAATAATCCATACCTCCCATACCAATACCTCCTCCGGCAATCCAACGAATTTTTCCCAAGAGGTGGGGTTCAGGAGTAAAAGGGGCCAGACCAAGAGTTAGCGCAATAATCAAAGGAGTTATAAAGGGTAATTTTTTACTCATATTGGTTTATTGTAGAACTGCAACTGGCCAAGGAACTTGTTCACCGGTCGCTTTAAATTTTGGCATTTGAGCATCCACTTTGATCAAATGTTCAGTAAGTGTTTGGGCTAATTTAAAGGTTTGTTCCCTATTTTCTTTAGCCAAATTGTTCTCCTCTCGAATATCGGAGGGCAAATGGTACAATTCGAGGCGTTGGTCCTCATGAAAATAAATCAGTTTCCAAGGACCTTCACGCACGGCACTGTAACTCCCTATTCCTGGTCCGGAAGGGCCCCATGCATTTGGGTAATGCCAGTACAAGGGACGTTCTTCAACTTTATTATTATGGTCTTCCAACAAAGAAACAAAACTCATTCCATCCAGGGTTTGAGGTAGTTCTGCTGAATCTACATCTGCCATTTCCAAGATCGAAGGAAAAAAATCTTCAATAATTAAAGGGGTCGAGTTTTCACTAGCCGGAGCAGTCTTACCCGGCCAATACGCCAACATAGGCACTCGTATTCCTCCTTCATAAATGGATCCCTTCCCGCTTTTTAAGGGGAGATTATGCGTGTGTTTTTCACCTCCTCGAGCCACTGCACTCAAGCCGCCATTGTCTGACATAAACAAGATAATGGTATTGTCTTCAAGTTGGTTCTCTTTTAAATAATCCAACACCTCTCCTAGCGCGGTGTCCATACTTTCGATCATAGAAGCGTATCGGGCTTCAGGCTCTTCCATGCCCTTTACTCTGTAAGGTTTTATATACCGGTCATTTGCCATCAAAGGGGTATGAATTCCGTACAGCGCAAAATACAAGAAAAAGGGTTGTTTTTTAGCTACAGGTTCGTCCAATGCTGTGCGTACTTCCTTTGAGAGTACTTCCGTTAAAAAGAGATCCTCTCCATGGTATTTTTCCAAACCCGGAACCGCCCAAACTTCTTTCCCTTCTTTTCCATTTCCAAAGTTTTCACGTCCCAAATAACTTTCTGGAGCTCCCGCAGCATGCCCTGCAATATTGACCTGAAATCCAAGATTTATGGGGTTTGAGGAAGGATAGTCGATGGCACCAAAATGTGCTTTCCCAGCGAGAAGGGTAAAATAGCCTTTCTCTGATAGCAGTTGTGGAAGGGGCTTGGCATAAGCAGTATTTGGAGTCGCTGCCTCCAGGCCAATACCATTGTAATTCCAATCGGGAAAAGCTAACGTAGGGTGGTTCAACTCCATTGGTTGCAGTTTATCCGGTTGTAAGGTCCAGTTGGTCACCCGATGGCGGGCTGCATTCATTCCCGTCATCAAACTCACCCGTGTAGGAGAGCAAACCGGAGTGGCATAAGCATTGGTAAATTTTACCCCCTTTTTAGCCAAGCGTTCCATATTGGGAGTTTTGTATGTCTTGTTAAAATTCGTAGGCTGATCCCAAAAAGGCACCGAGGTGTCTTGCCAACCCATATCGTCCACAAAAAACAAAACAATATTGGGGGGCGACGTTTGTTTTTTTTCAAGCTGACAGCCTATTAAAAATAAAGAGAGTAAAACGAAAAGCGTGGGAATTTGTCGCATCCTATTCATTGATTTCTGGTGCTTTAAAAAGTCCTATAGTATTGATCAATACTTGAGCTTTGGTATCGGTTACCTTAAAACGTACGGCTTCGATACTTTGGGTTTCAAATCGAATCAAGCGTTTGTTTCCAACGGTAGATCCTTCATAAATTTTCTTCCAAGTTCCTTCGGTCATTACCTCAAAAGTAAACGCTTTGATACGCTGTCCTAAGGGAATGTACTCCTGTATCATAAACGTATTGGCCGCTATTGGCTTTTCAAGAGTAACGCTTATGGTGGGTTGTGAATCCGCAGAAGTTGCTGCCCAATAGGAATTTAAATCCTCATCCAGCAACTGTTTCTTTGGAAAACCATTTACTTCAGAAGAAGTAGTTACCTTTTGATTTAACAGGTAATTTTTTGAAAAAGTTTCTTTTAAAAAAGTAGCCATAGCATTTAAACTAGCAACTTCATTTTCGTGAACCAACCCTCGTGTATCTACGGGTAAATTCAACAGGAGCGAACTGTTTAAGCCCACTGAATTATAATAGATATCTACTAATTTAGATAACGACTTTACTTGGTCATCTTGTTCAGGATGATAGTACCATCCGGGGCGTATGGACACATCGGTTTCTGTGGGCACCCAGTGGGTTCCGTTTTCTTGACCGGATGCAAAACGCTGGAAATCAGGCATTCCCCCGTAAACACTATCTCGGAAAATGGGAGACCACGTGGTCTCATTGGCATACCCTTTTTCATTTCCTACCCAACGGATGTCGGGTCCTGCATCGCTAAAAATAACGGCCTGAGGCTGCAGTTCTCTTACCAAACCAATGGTATTGGGCCAGTCATAATAGGTGCGTTTGTCCACGCGTCGCTCTTCATTCGCTCCTCCGTAATATCCATCTCCCCCATTAGCTCCGTCAAACCATACTTCAAAAATTTCACCGTATTCAGTTAAGAGCTCGGTCAATTGATTTCTGAAATACGTAATGTATTCTTGCTTTCCATAATCTGGATGATTTCGATCCCAAGGGGAAAGGTAGATTCCAAACTTGAGTCCGTATTCTTTACACGCCTCTGAGAGTTCTCGAATCAAATCTCCCTTCCCCTTCCTCCAAGGAGAATTTTTTACAGAATGTTCTGTATAGTTACTCGGCCACAAACAAAATCCGTCGTGGTGTTTTGCTGTAATGATGATGCCCTTCATCCCTGCCTCTTTAGCTACTCGTGCCCATTGACGAGTATCCAATTCAGTAGGGTTAAATTGCTGGGGCTGTTCATCTCCAAAACCCCATTCCTTGTTGGTAAACGTATTCATATTAAAATGAATAAAGGCGTAGTACTCCAACTCTTGCCAAGCCATTTGATAGGCGTTGGGCACAGGTTCAACAGCTGCAATGGTACTTCGTTTTTTGGTACAACTCATTAAAAACCCTACAAAAAGAAGGGTGACAACTAACTTATTACGGGTAACTATTTTCACGTTTCTATTTTTTAAATTTTGGATCGATAAATTCCCAATCACGGATATGCGGATGGCGGTGGGCAAGCCGCTGTAAGGAATCTATTTTTTGAATGACTTCTGGTTGTCTTGCGGCAAGATTTTCGGTTTCACGAGGGTCGTTTTTTAAATTGTAAAGTTCCCAAGCCGCCATAGGATTGGTTTTCATGTCAATTTTCACCCCTTTCCAATCTCCCATTCGCACTGCAATTTGTCCTCTTTTTTCAGGATATTCGAAATACAGATACGGATGGTTTTTTTGTCCTTCTTTTCCTAATAATTCGGGGAGTAAGGAAATCCCATCAGGTGAAGTGGGCTCTTGCCCCGAAAGTTCTGCGAAGGTATTGTACATGTCCCAATGTCCGGAAACCAAATCGGAAGTTTGACCTGGCTTGATTTTATTTTTCCAATAGGCAATAAAAGGCACTCGAATACCTCCTTCATACACATCCATTTTTAAACCTCGAAACCCAGCAGCACTGTTAAAATAGTCTGCATCGATACCTCCCGCAAAGGTGGGTCCGTTGTCGCTTGAGAACAGAATCAAGGTGTTTTCCTCTTGTCCCCGCGCTATGACGGCTTCCCAAATTTTACCCACCTCACTATCCAAGTGGGTAATCATCGCAGCATAGGCAGAAAACGGATATTGGTGGGCGGTGTAGCCTTGGTTTCCGTAGTAGGGTTGTTCCTCAAACTGTCCTTGGTATTGCAACACTAAACTGTCTGGAACTTGAAGTGAAACGTGCGGTATGGGAGAAGGGTAATACAAGAAAAAAGGCTTTTCCACAGCGGTGGTATCCAAAAAGTGAAGTGCTTTTTCAATCATTCGATCGGGGGCAAAGTCGTTTCCTTTAAATTGATCAAAAGCCGCTTGATCACTTCCTTCCTTAATTTGGTTGTGCACCAAAAAATAGTCGTTGTCTAAAGAGGCAACTTTGTCATTTTCCCATAGGTGGGTGGGATAGTAGTTATGAGCTTGTTTTTGATCAAGATAGCCGTAGTAATAATCAAATCCTTGCAGCAAAGGGCTCCCAGTGGTTCCGTTCATCCCCAACCCCCACTTACCAACCATAGCCGTTTGGTAGCCTGCTTTTTTCAGCATTTTCGCTAAAGTAGGAGTAGTTTCAGGAATGGGCATTTGACCGCCTTCTTTATCATCTGCAAACTGACCCAATTCGTAATTCCCACGAATGTAAGCATGCCCCGCATGGGTTCCTGTGAGCAACATATAACGAGACGGCGCGCAAACAGGTGCACCGGTATAATGTTGGGTAAACCGCATTCCCCCTGCTGCTAAACGATCTAAGTGGGGCGTTTTAATTTTTTCTTGACCATAGGCCCCGAGTTCTCCATAGCCCAAATCATCTGCAAAAATATAAATGATGTTTGGGGCTGGTGCCTTTACTGCTTGGGGATTCTTGCATCCAAAAAAACAAATTCCCAAAAGGATGAGTACACTTTTTTTCACAGTTAAATTTTTATAAAAATCTGTTTTTTATATAGCCAATAGCATAAATACCAAAGCCCTAACAACACAAAAAATCCTGAGGTAAGAGACGCAAACCAAGGAGAAAAACCTCCAATTAAACTGTTGGAAAAAGGGGTTATTATTTTTAAAAACAAGGTCCCTCCTCCCAAAGAAGCAAAGAGGTAGATAAAGAGTGGATTGACTCCAACCACTCGGAATACTAAAATCTTTTTTACAAGTGCTTTGATATCAATCAACCAAAAGCAAAAGGCCAAAGCGAGAAACGTCCATCCTGCAGAAAGTAAGACAAAAGAAGTTGTGGAAATACGCTTGATAACTGGAGTAAAAAAAGTAGAGAGGTAACCAAGAATTAAGGTTATAATTCCTGCGAGAATTAACTTTTTTAGTTTTTCTACCTGCGTAGAATTGTTCATCAACCATTTTCCGGCAACGACTCCCCAAAGCGTGTGAGCAGTGGTTGGAACAGCATTAAAAGCAGCCCAATGCCCCCCGTATTCGTAACCACTAATCAAAATATTAAACCACGCTCCAAAATTCTCGCCTGCCACAAAAGCTTGATCAAACCCTACAACAGGAAAAAAGCGGTAGAGTGAATCGGAGATTAAAATAATGCCAAAACCAGCACTGATTTGAACCCAAGAGTCTTGTTTTAGCAAAAGAAATGAAATCAAATAAGTAAACGATAATTGGGCCAGTACATTATCAAACTGAAACACAATTTTCTCTGGCCCGATACAATAGAGTCCCCAACCAAAAAGCAAGAGTAAAAAAGCCCTTCGAAATGCGTGCTGACGAATTTTGATTTCGCTGTCTCCTCTCTTTTTCCTGTTGGCATAGGACAATGGAATGGAGACCCCAACTATGAACATAAAAAAGGGTTGTACCAGATCCCAAAAATGTAAGCCTTCCCATTTCGCATGATGAAAAAGGAAATCCATTACTGCAGTAAACTGCTCATTTCCAGAATCCATTAAGACTTCAAAAAGATGTGAAAATTCTGCAATTAGTAAAAACATAACAAAACCTCTAAAAAAATCTAAAGAAGCCAACCGGTGATTTAATTTCGCTGAACTCATCGTAGTACAATTTTAATTACAGTATCAATGTCATCTTTGGCGAGTTTAGAAACATCAATTGCCAATCCGAAAGAATCGTTCCTATAGGGAAGTTTTGTGTTGGTTTTCATATCGTAAATCCCTTTAATTCGAACGGGAACCTCATCGGCATGGATGATCTCAACACTGGGGTTTAACAAGTGTACAAAAACGGATTTCCCTTTTTGTGTAGAAACAAAATCATCGTTTGCTGGGATGGGCCCCTTACGTGTTCCATATATAGTGTTCCCATACTCCTTTAACCAGGCTCCCATAGCTTTCAAGGAGGTTTGATGTTTAGGTTGAATTTTTCCGTTGGGCATGGGACCTACATTTAAAAGCAAGTTGCTTCCATAGCCTGCGGCTTTGATTAAATAATGAATGAGTTCTTTGTCTGTTTTGTGCTTGCGGTCTTGAAGATTGAAACCCCATGATCCATTGATGGTCTCACAAACTTCTAGGGGTACAGCGCCAATTTGATCTGCTGGCGTTCCCCAACCCGTCGTATTCTTTCCCGGTAAATCTTTTTCAAACATCTGAAAATCCTCCCCATCAATAACTCCGATGTGGTGGTTGTTTCCGATCAGTGCTTGGGGTTGTATTTCGTGAATCATCCCATAGATTTCATCGTAATGCCAATCTACTTTGACTTTTCCAAAGGTTTTTCCATCCCATTCTTTTTGATCCCAATGTCCGTCAAACCAAATCCCTCCAATCTCTCCGTAATTAGTGAGCAATTCTTTAAGCTGGCCTTTCATAAAGGCGATATAGTCTTCCCATTGTCCCTCACCACGACCTTGAATACCAGTTCCTGTTCTTCCCCTAGGGTAGTAATCGTCTCGATTCCAATCTAGAAGGGAATAATAGAAAAACAATTTGATTCCCTGTTTGCGACATTCTTCAGCAAGCGCTTTTAAAACATCTTTACCATAAGGGGTACTGTCCACAATATCATAGTCGGTCATTTGCGAATCAAACATGGAAAAACCATCGTGATGGCGACTGGTAATGGTAATGTATTTCATCCCTGCCTCTTTGACCATTGTTACCCACTCCACCGGATCAAAATCTATGGGATTGAAGAAAGTCGGTAATTTTTCGTACTCTTCCACACTTATGTTTTGGTTGTTCATCACCCATTCTCCATCACCGAGAATGCTGTAGACCCCCCAATGAACAAAAAGCCCAAAACGGGCGTCTTGAAACCAGGAACGTGCCTCTATATTTTCTGGGCTGGGCTGGTAGTTTTGAGCCCTCATTTTGGCTGTGAATAAGCAACAAAAAGTTGCCACAAAAAGAGCGGAAGATCTTAAATTCATGGGAATTATTAATTTACTTGATTGTTTAAATTAATTGTTTTATTCTCCGTTAAGATAGTAAAAAAACCTAATTTTAAACAAAATCAAACCGATGTCTACTCTACTCAAACCCTTTCTTTTACTTACTGTAATTTTTATGATGAATAGCCTGAATGCGCAAGACTGGCCAAATTTTAAAGAATTTCAAGAAGCCAATGCCCGTTTACTACAAGTAAAGCAAAACGAGAAGCGAGTCGTTTTTATGGGAAACTCGATAACCATTGGCTGGCTTCAAACCCATCCTAATTTTTTTAAAAATAAACCTTACGTAAATCGGGGGATCAGCGGACAGACAACCCCGCAAATGTTGGTTCGCTTCCGTGCAGATGTAGTGGATTTGGACGCTGCAGCAGTGGTCTTACTTGCAGGGACCAATGACATTGCTGGAAATACAGGCCCCGTGACTTTGGAAATGATTTTAGACAATATTAAATCGATGACTGAAATTGCGCAAACAAACGATATAAAGGTCATTTTGTGCTCTGTACTTCCCGCTTTCGACTACCCTTGGCGTCCTGGGTTGGCCCCAAATGTCAAAATTCCGAAACTTAACAAAATGATCAAACGGTACGCAGAAGAAAGTGGCGCCTATTACCTAGATTATTTTACTGCTTTAGAAGATGGAAACAACGGCATGATCAAAGAATACACTACTGATGGTGTTCATTTGACTCTGGAAGGATATCAGGTCATGGAACCCTTAGTTGAAAATGCACTACAAAAAGTTTTAAATTAAATGAAACACTCGATTCTTTTCCTACTTTCTGGAGTATGCCTATTTTTTGCTTGCCAAGCCCCCAAAGAACAAGCTTCTGTAGTTTTATTTGAAAACGGAACATGGAACTACAATTGTTACCGCATTCCTGCAATCGTCAAAGCTCCAGACGGGAGTCTTCTCGCCTTTGCAGAGGGACGTCTTGAAAACTGTGGTGATTTTGGAAATGTTGATATTCTCCTTAGGCGCAGTGAAGACGGAGGAAAAAATTGGTCAAAAATGGAAGTTGTTGCTGATTTTGGAGTGTTACAGGCGGGCAATCCTGCACCTGTTGTAGACTATTTTGATCCGGACTATCCTCAAGGCAGAATCTTTTTATTTTACAACACTGGTGATGTTTCTGAACAAGACATGCGTTTGGGAAAAGGAACACGGGAAGTACATTATATTACCAGTGTGGATCAAGGAAAAACCTGGTCCAAACCTACTAACATTACCGAAGAAGTCCATTTTAATAAAACTACCACCCAGGGGCATCTTGACTGGCGAACACATGCCAGTTCGCCTGGTCATGCATTGCAATTTAAAAGAGGGACGTATCAAGGACGTATTTATATCCCTGCCAATCATTCCACAGGGGAACCGCAAGATGGATTTAACGAATATCGCGCTTATGGATTTTATTCCGATGATCATGGAAAAACCTGGTCTGTAAGTCCAGATATAGACGTACCCTCGTCTAACGAGGCCATTGGTACGGAACTTCCCAACGGGGATTTGATGCTCAACATCAGAGAGCAAAATGGAAAAACCAAACAGCGCTTAGTAGCTCTTAGCTCCGATGGAGGAGCTTCGTGGAAAGAAACCTATTTTGATCCTTCCTTAATCACCCCTGTATGTCAATCCAGTATTCTTTTATTTGAACAAAAAAGTCAATCCCTATTAATTTATTCAGGTCCTAACAGTCCAGATAAAAGAGAAAAAATGACCTTAAAATTTAGCCTAGATGGCGGAAAAAGCTGGGTAAAAGAGAAAGAAGTGTATGCGGGTGGCGCTGCTTATTCCGACTTGGTTCAAGTGGATGAAGAACAAGTGGGACTTTTTTACGAAAAAGAGTTTAAGCAATTGGTTTATCAAGTTTTCACTCCGAAAGCAATCCTCTAGGAGTGAAAACAGGAAGTCTTATTTTGTAAAGGAAACTTTCGCTCGGTAATACCCCCAACCCAAATGAAGATCTACCCCTGAAGTTCCTTTTTCAAAAGCCATAGAAAAGGCTTCTAAAGATTCATTTCCTTCGGTTAATGGGACATTGACCCGTGCTACATCCATATTCTGATTGTAACTGTAAGCACCCCAAACATGAGTCGCTTTGTTGATGATAATTGTCATCTGTTCTCCATTAGGAATTGCGTAAAGTGTATAGGAACCCGCAGCTAATTTTGTACTTCCTACTTTCATAGGAGTGTATAAAGTAAGTTCTGTGGACTCATTGGCACCCATTCTCCAAATTTTTCCTTCGGGAACTAAAGTCGTGATATCTCTCCCTTTAAGTTGTGGTCTGCTGTACAAAACACGAGCCAACTTGTTGGTTTCTTTGTTGCTCGCCGGGTACTCAATCATATCTAAAGGGCTTTTATCCAATCCTCTAAAGCTTTGTGCTTGGAGCATACCCCCTAAAAGTAGTACTAGTGAAAGTGTAATTAATTTTTTCATGATATTGTTGTTTTTTTTCGAAACGAAGATAAAATAAGTTTAGAGAAAGTGACAAAAAGTTCTGTTAAAATGAACAGGCTAGGTAAACGGGGTGATGGTCTGATGCCCAACGTCCTTCTGGTGTTTTGATCCACAGCTGTGCTGCTTTTTTAACCGTAAATCCCTTTTGAAAAATGTAATCAATTCTGCGTTCCTCATTGTTTTCTGTATCAAACCCCGTAAAGGTTCCATAGGTGAAATCACTTTTGGGAAGTTCAAGGAGTACATCTTCAAACGCCGCTTGAAAAATTTGAATGGGTAGGGTCTCCGGAGTCAGATTGAAATCTCCTGTAATGACAGTAGGCAAGCCGCGTGGGTTGAGCTGTTTTATTTTTTTGAGGATCAGGTTTGCGGCTTCCGCTCTAGCTTTAACTCCCACATGGTCAAAATGGGTATTGAATACCCAAAGTTGTTTTTTTGTCTGGCGGTGCTCAAAACGGGCATAGGTACAAATACGTTCCAGTGCCGCATCCCATCCTACAGAAATTTGTTCTGGAGTTTCTGAAAGCCAAAACGTATCGGATTCCAACAAATTCAAAGCTGACTTGCGATAAAAAATAGGACTGTATTCTCCTTTTGTTTTACCATCTTCACGACCTACTCCTACATAAGCATAGTCTTCTAAAGTTGAAGTAAGGTCATTCAATTGATTGTGCAACACTTCTTGCATCCCCACTACATCTGGGGTATTTTGGAGAAAATAATCCATCAGCGTTTCTTTCCGAAACTTCCATTGGTTTTTTCCATCTTCGGGATTGTCATACCGGATATTATAAGAGAGAATCTCCAAGTCCGGTGTTTGTTCAGTAGGAGGGTACGAACTTAAAAAACAGAGGAAAACAAAAATTAGTTGCACAAGAGTCAGATTAAAAACGGAGTTGATCTAATTCCAAAATACTCAAGAGGAGCACATTTGCTCCTTTTGCAATTGCTTCGGGAGTAGAATATTCATCTGGTGCATGACTGATTCCATTGACGCTGGGCACAAAAATCATTCCGGTAGGGGTGAACACAGCCATGTCCTGAGCATCGTGTCCAGCACCGCTGGGCATGGTTTGATGAGAATAGCCCAAGGCTGAAGCATTTTTACGAATCACGTTTTGAATCCGCGGGTTGGTCAATGCGGGTTCTGCCGTTGCATCGATGGGCAAAAACTTAAAATTTGTTTGGGTTTCGTCACCAATTTCATTGGCTCTTTGCTCGATTAAACTATAAATCCTTTGAATCTTTTCTACATCTAAATCACGGATTTCGAGACTGGTAACTACTTTACCCGGAATTACATTGGGTGCCCCTGGAAAGGCTTGGATCCTACCTACTGTCCCTACTTGAGCCCCTTCGATACCCGTCACAATCTCATTTACCGCCAGAACAAATTTCGAAGCAGCAATCAAGGCATCTTTTCGGTCGTTCATTGGGGTGGTTCCGGCATGGTTGGTAAATCCTGTGATCTCTACATCCCACCACTTTAATCCTACAATCCCTTCTACCACGCCAATATCTAGTCCATTCTTGTATAAAATATTTCCCTGCTCAATGTGCAATTCTAAAAAAGCATGTACCTCCTCCGAAGTCCGTTTCACTTCCATAATTTTACTGGGATCTCCCCCTATCCTGGCAACCCCTTCTCCATTGGTATACCCAGAAGCTGTGACTACATCTAAGGTTTCTTTCTTAATTTTCCCTGCGAGGGCTCTCGATCCGAAAACAGCACCTTCTTCATTTGAAAAAATGATAAATTCCAAGGGGTGTTTGGTTTCAATATCATTTTCAATTAAAGTTTCCAAAGCCTCTATTGCTCCCATAACTCCGACATCCCCATCAAAATGTCCGCCATTGGGAACTGCATCTATATGAGAACCAAAAGCAATCGGTTTGGCTCCTTTTTTAGTCCCTTGTCGAAGCGCTATGAGGTTTCCCGCCGCATCCGTATGAACTTTTAACCCTAAATTTTTTAAGTATCTGGTTAAATGCGCACGGGCTGCAATATCATAATCACTAAAAGCAACTCGATCGTTCCCACCCTTTTCGTTCATCCCAAAAGTGGACAATTTTTTAAGGTTGGCTTCAAGGCGGTCACTATTAACTCTGAGGTTGTTCTGAGCCAAACTGGACTGCATCCCTAAAAAACAAATACACAGGAGAATAAAAGGGGACTTCAATAGAAAACGAGTTGACATATACTAAATTTTTGAATCCCCAAGATAGAGAAAAATGTAGCTTGCTGAATCGATCAAATTGGATTTGGGGAGTATTTTTTTTGTATTTTTCCTCTTCAAAATCAAAAAACAAACCCGCTAGGGCTAGAAGCTCAAGAATGCTTTTATAAAACATTAAAATTATTGTATGAAACCTCTTTATCTATTCTTTGTGGTTCTAGGAACGTTGTGTTCCAGTTTTGCTCAAACTGGAAAAGTGATGGACGAACTGAAACTGAACAGTAAAATCCTTAAAGGCGAGCGTAAGTTTGCCGTATACCTGCCCCCGGATTATGAGACTTCCAGCCGAAGTTATCCCGTCTTGTATTTATTACACGGGTACACTGATGACCAAACGGGTTGGGTTCAATTTGGAGAGGTTCGACATATTGCGGATAAAGCCATAAATGAAGGTACTGCGACTCCCATGATTATCATCATGCCCGATGCAGATACAGGGCTTCCAGGATATACAAATGCCCTCTCTGGCAATTGGAACTATGAAGACTTCTTCTTTGAAGAGTTCATGCCTCATGTAGAAGACCGCTTTCGTATCAAAAAAAAGAAGCAGTTCCGTGCTGTTGCGGGTCTCTCCATGGGTGGAGGAGGTAGTTTTTTGTATGCCCTACATCGGCCCGATCTCTTTTCTTCAGCAGCCCCTTTAAGTGCCTCGCTGGGACCACAACGTTTGGATGAAATGAATGAGTTTGCCTATTTAGGATACACAAGTGCCAATCATAATAAGAAAGATTTTGAAATTTATTCAAATCGAAATAATCAGTTGAGAATTGTAGATCAATTGAGTAAAGAAACCCTCAACTCCGTTCGTTGGTACATCGACTGTGGAGACGACGATTTTCTATACGAGGCCAACAGTTTGATGCACATCAAATTGCGAAAAAAAGGAGTCGATCACGAATTTCGTATTCGCGATGGAGGACATACTTGGACCTATTGGCGTACCGCCTTACCCACCGTTTTGGCCTTTATTTCTGAACGGTTTCATCAATAAAATAAAACAATCGAAAATGAAGCGTAGAAACTTTATCAATACAACTGCCCTAGCGGGTCTTGGAGTTGCCAGTCTTTCTTCTTTTAAAAAGCCTGAAATACATAATTCACAGATTAAAATTACCCTGACTCCGTGGTCGTTAATACGAACTGGATATGGCGGTTCTGATCCCTTAAATATCGATCTTTTGGACTACCCTCGAGTCGCCAAATCCCTAGGTTTCGAGTATATCGATCACGAAATATTTCATTTCCCACCAGATTTAAATGAATCCTATCTCGATAAAATGAATGAAGCGATGGAAACCGCTGGAGTACAAAGCGCAGTCATGCTTTCTGGTGGAAAAGGAGACCTTGGAGACCCAGATCCGAAGAAACGAAAAGAAGCCTTTGCTACCTATCGGTATTGGATTGATGTCGCCGCATCGCTGAATTGTAAGGCTTTACGAAATGTGTGTGGAGAATACATTACCGTTCCGCATAAAGAAAAACTAAATTATGCCATTGAAGGAGTAGGTGAATTAGGGGATTATGCTGCATCAAAAGACTTGGACTTGCTCATTGAAAATCACAACGGCTATTCCTCAGACCCTGAATGGATGATTGCCTTAATGGAAGGAGTCAATTTAGAAAACGTAGGGATTTTAGGCGATTTCACCAACTGGACTTTGGAACGCAATCCCGACACCTTTTATCCCGATCCGTACAAAGGGATCGAATTGCTCGCCCCTTATATTCGAGCGGTCAGTGCAAAGTCAGAACACTTTGACTCTAAGGGTGAGGAAACTACCATAGATTATAAAAAAATGTTTTCGATACTCAAAAAAGCACCTCAATTTGTATACGCAGGGGTAGAGTTTTTTGGAAACGATATCTCGAGAAATCAAGGGACATTTCAAACCAAAACACTCATAGAAAAGGTACTGCGTGAAATTAAAGGATGAGCGCCTTCTGAATTTTTATGATGTATAAAATTGACCTAAACCATAAGAATCTCAATAGAGATTTCTTTAAAAGGAGAATAAAATGATCAAAGCCGTAATTTTTGATATGGACGGGGTAATCATCAACAGTGAACCGATGCACCAAAAAGCGTATCGAATGATGTTTGATGAATTTAATCTCAGTGTTTCTGAGGAGCTCTATGCCTCCTTTACTGGAATGGCGACATTGCCTATCTGCCAAAAATTGTGTGAGGTTTTTAATTTGGATACTACCCCTCAAATTCTAATGGCTTCAAAACGAAAGTATTTTAAACAGTTGTTTGAAAAGAGTGAGGAACTGAACTTAATAGATGGCGTTTTGGAACTGATCCAACATTATCACCAGTCGAACCTTGTGTTAGTTCTAGCTTCTTCGGCTTCTATGGTAAACATCAACCTGATTTTTGAAAAATTTGATTTAAACCGTTATTTTAAAGCAAAAATAAGTGGCGCTGATCTAAAAGCCTCCAAGCCACATCCCGAAATTTTTGAAAAGGCCGTTGTCCTTTCAGGGGTTTCAAAAACGGAGTGTTTTGTAATCGAAGATGCTACCAATGGGATTCTAGCTGCCAAGGCAGCTGGGCTTTTTTGTGTTGCTTATAATGGTGGGCATTCCCGCGGTCAAGAGTACAGCCAAGCCGATCGGATTGTCACGGACTTCAAGTCCCTCCGTATAAAAAATCTAAAATCATTTTTTAAAAACACACCTTAGACTTATGTTGTATATCCCTGAAATTTTTGGAACCTTTTTCGCCTTATTGTCTGTAATTTTGGGCGCTTTTGGGGCACACTTTCTTAAAAAACGGATACCCGAACCCGCAGTACAGTCTTTTGAAGTTGGGGTAAGGTACATGATGTATCACGGTCTTGCCTTGCTAACACTACCCCTTTTTTCTTTAGCTAAAACCGAATGGATTGAGCGCTTTTTTATTCTGGGAACTGTTCTCTTTTCCTTTAGTATTTTCCTTCTTTCACTTCAAACTCTTTTTAAACGCAATTTAAAAGTACTTGGACCCGTGACTCCCGTCGGCGGATTTCTTTTAATCGTGGGATGGGGGCTCCTCTTATCAAAGTTTCTAAATTTTTATATCAAATAAAGCCTCTCAATAAAAAACAGATTTTCCTTATCGGGAAATAAAAGGGAGTTTGATGTGAGAAGGATAGCGCTTAGAGTGATGAATGGTATTGCGTGCCACAACACTTTCCGACTCATCATAGTTGTCACCTCCCGTATTCAAATTCCTTGAAAACCTAGGAAAATTGCTGCTGGACACTTCCACTCGGATGCGGTGTCCTTTTTTAAAGTAGTTACTTGTTGCCATTGGGGTAAGTTCCACTTTATACACCTGATCTTTTCCCATAAATACCTCCTTGTCATACCCTTCTCGATAACGTATTCTTTGGATGGTTTCATCCAGATTGTATGCAGTACCATCAGGCAACACATCGATAATTTTGATGGTCAAATCGGTATCTTTTACATCAGAGGACAAATAAAGTACGCTTTCAATAAAACCACTCAATTCAATACCCTCTTCTAAGGGATCTGAGGTATAGACCAAAATATCTTCGCGTTCCTCCATTTCGCGTTGGTCAAAGGCTCCTCCTTGCACGGCATTTCCCGTGCAACAAACCCCTCCGCCATAAGAAGTAACGGGATTCATAGGATCATAGTCAAAGGAATCCGAGCGTTTTCCCCTTTGATCTGGGTAAGGAGTCAATTTACCGTCTCCAAATCTGGTATTGGCATTGCCCTCACTGTTCAGGTAAAAGGTTTTGAGAATTGCGCTTTTTGGGGGCCACGAATCCGATGCTTGCCATATGTTTTTACCCATTGTATAGTACTGTACTCGAGGTGTTTTTTCTATAAAATCATTTGCTTCCCTTTTTAAATGCAAATCAAACCAGGAATAAATTTGTTCGTCATAGTTCAGTCGGGCATCTCCTACAGAACGTTCCCCAACAATCGTATTTTCTGTGGCTCGAGTGTAGCCACAATGCAGTGTGGGAGCAATGACCAAATACTGATTTTCCTTTGTAAACGCATCTGCTCCGTTTTCTCTTACATAGTTGAACAGCTCTAAATTTGGAGCTACTGAAACATCGTACCAAGAGACGAACCAAAAGCTAGGTATCCCAAAATCCATGGTGTCGTGGTACAAGCCACCTTCAAACCATTCCGGATCGTTGGGTTTACGAATAATCATTTTATCAAAGATTTCTTTTTTACCCTTTACGTTTTTTAAAACATCTTTTAGTGGGAGGTCGCTAAAAGCCTCTTTCCAATTTACAGGTGGATTTTCTGGTGCCAGATCGTAAAATCTCGAAATGCGAATAAGATCTTCTTGTGTTGCCCCAGCAGGGATTCTCGGTTTGAACTTATCTTGTTCCACACCGTATAACCATGCGTGGAAAAGCAGTTGTTCGGCACCACCCCTGTACCAATTTCCTTGTTCAAAATAAGAACCTACCACCCCTACTCCAGCTCCATATCCCTGAGGGACCATCGCAGCATGAGAAGGATGATCTAGTGCGGCAACCGCCATTTGCCATTCCGCGGTGGAGGAGCAACCTAAAGTTCCAATTTTTCCATTGGACCACTCCTGTTCTGCCATCCAACTAAACGCATCGTAACCATCTGTAAGGGGTACGCCTAAAATATCCCATTCCCCCTCAGAAAAATAACGTCCTCGTTCGTTTTGAACCACATAAGCATAGCCGTGTTTAAGAGCTTCATAGGCGCGTTCCATGGTTCGCGTACGCTCTTTCCCATCGCCCCAAGAGTTGAAATTATAAGGAGTTCTCGAAAAAATAATAGGCACTTTTTCATCCGTTTTAGGACGATAAATATCTGTCGCCAAACGAACCCCGTCGCGCATAGGCATCATCACTTTTTCTTCAAGAATGGCTATTTCAAGGATTTTTTCTTTTATGTCATTTTGCGCCTGAAGTGAAGTAGAGCCAACTAAAACAAAAAATATGAGCAAAAGGGTGTTTAAACGTTTCATAAAATAGAGTGTTTTCTAATCTAAATTTAAAAAGAATTAATTACAAAGAATTGATTCTGTATCACTTTAAAAATAAAAAACTTCCTGGGGGCGCATATTTAATCAATTCTTTTTTTATTGGCGGGTATCGTAGGTGGGGACTTTAAGTAGTAATCCAAAAAATCTTTGATTTGTCGATACCCTTCTATTTGGTTTTCCTTTTTGCGAAAACCATGTCCCTCATCTTCAAAAACTACATACTCTACGGGGATTTCATTTTTTTCTAATTCAGCTACAATTTCATCAGATTCTACCTGAAGTACACGAGGATCGTTGGCTCCCTGAAGAACCATAACAGGATTTTTTACTCGTTCTGCATGAAATAAAGGAGATATTTTTTTCAATCGAATGGAGTCCTGAGAGTATGGGTCTCCTAGTTCGTCATACAGTGCTTTTCTACTGGCTTCCCAAAAGGAGGGGATTGACTTCAACGTTCTGATCCAATTGGTAACTCCAAAAATATTGACCCCCACGCTAAACTCCTCAGGTGTAAACGTCATGGCAGCCATGGTCATGTAGCCACCATAGCTCCCACCAATAATGCCAATACGCTCTGTATCGATATACTCTAATTCTTGTAGCCACTTTTTACCCCAAATACAGTCTTGTAAGTCTTTTTCACCATGATTTTTATCGTCCATTTTGTAAAAGCTTTTTCCATAACCACTACTTCCTCTGTTATTTACCGCTAAGATCGCATAGCCGTTATTGGTTAAATACTGAATAAGTGGATTGAAATTCATTCGCGATTGCCCTCCTGGTCCTCCGTGTACCCAAACCAATGCAGGAACTTTATTTTGACTTGTAGCATTTAAGGGTTTGTAATAGATGCCTGGAATTTCCAGACCGTCAAAAGAAGCATAACGAACCACTTCTGCTTTAACCAAATTTTTGGAATCAATTACAGGATTCAAACTAGTGGTCAGTTGAACCAAAGACGTCTCATTCAAATCATAAACAAATAAATCATTGGGCATTTTAGAGGAGCCCACGCTCAACCTGATCTTTTGCTCGCTTTCAGAAATCGTTATTCCGGTAATATCTGCGTCATCAAAAGAAGGAAAGGTTACGGGTTTGTTCGAAACCATATCGATGACTTGAAGGGAGTTTTTTCCATCTTCATTGATTCCTATAATTCTGAATTTTTCGTTTTTGCTCGCGTAGCTGTACATCACGTCCCAGTTCGTTTCAAATACAACGGAAGATTCCCCTGTTTGAATATCATATTTTCTGAGATAAGAAAATTCCTTTTCAATATCGGTGATATAGTAAAAACTTTTGTTGTCATTTGAAAATCCAGCACTCGAATAGCTTCCGGGTAGGGTGGCTATTTCGATACTTTGTCCTTGGGTTACATCAAAAAGATAAAAATTGTTTTCACTAGTGGTAACCGCCTTGGAGAGTAAGAGATATTGTTCGTTATTAGAAATTTCAGAGAGTGAAAAATTATCTTTGTTTTCATACACTAAAATGGGCTCCCACTCATCCACCTCCATTTTGTAAAGATCAAAATACCTAGAGTCTCTTTTGTTGGATAGATAATAAAGAAATGCATTGTCTTGAGACCATTTGTAAAAAATACTTTTTTCTTTTTCGCCAGGGGTCAGATCAATTGTTATTCCGTCTCTTTTTTGAAGATACAGGTGATTGATTTCATTACCTCCCTGGTCTGCGGAATAAATAAAATCAGTACTATTGGGCACATAAGACCGAACAAAAAAGGACTCCTGTTCAGAAGAAGACAATTTTGTAACTGACTTACTGCTTAGTGCCACTTCGTAAACATTATAGATACCACTTTCGTTACTGCTGTAAATCAATTTTTCTTCATCGGAAGAAAAATATCCGCCATAGATACTGATGTTATCAAAAAAGTCCTTGATATCGTAGGTAACAACCTCAGGAGAGGTTGAAGTTTGACATCCTAAAAGGAGTACTGCAATTGCTAAAAATGTTTTTTTCATGATTGTCTTTTGCTTAAATATATAGAGACTTGTCATGGTTGTCAAACATCGCAACTACTATTTTGATCAAAAAAGCTGAAAATAAAACTTTATTGATCAATATTGCTCTTCTTTACTCAAGAGAAATAGGCATCACAGACCCCGAAAAACTCAAAATAAAAGTTCCAAAAACAACTTCTAGGCGGTCATAGGTGTGGGTAATAATATCAGCGGATTAGAGGAGAATTAAACCGTATGCTCTGGTGAGAAAAAAATTGGGTTATTTAACTTTGATCTTCACCAATTACTCGATTAAATTGATTTTCCTCAGGAATCCATTTAAAATCTGTAATTATTTTATCACTAACTGGATTATAAAAAACTTCAAGATATTTCAACTTATCTATTCCTTCTACTTTAACTTGAGCAATAAAGGTATGAAAATGAAACCTGTCAAAAGGACTTACAAAAGTATTGTATGAATTCCAGATGACGTTTCGGGTATATTCCACGTTTGGAAATTCTGACTTGTTGAACGTACGTATGAGCTCGTTTATTTTAGCAGCATTTATGGGTACTATTTCTTTTTCACTAAGATTTAATCTTTCTCTTTCGTCAATAAATCCTTGGTGCTGTAAAATAAAATCATTTATGTCTGGAATGTTCTCTTGATTTGCAATTTCAAGTTTTTTAAGGTTAGATGACTTTTCTTTATTTATAATTTGCTCATCTACTAAATTAAATTCCTCGTCTCTAGGGTCCCATTCAAAATAACTATTGACATTTTTTTTATGTGGATCGTAAAACACTTCAAGGTATTTTAGCCTTTCTATGCCTTTGACTTTAACTTGAACAATAAATTTACTGTTGTGATTTCGATTTGTAGGGCTAATAAGGGTTTCATACGAATCCCAAACTATACTTCTCGTCAGCTCTACAAAACCATAATATTTTCTCTGGATAAAAAATCGAATTAGTTTATTGATCTCTTTATCATTTATTGCATTAACCTCTCCTGCATCATTTTGCTCAAATGAGTTATGTTGATTTATAAAATCCTCAATTTTAATGGGAACTAATTGGGCTTGCAAAAAATTAACGAAAAGAAAGGATACAAGTAATGCGTTTTTCATGATGATATATATAATAGTGTGTCCAAATATAAACTTAATATAATTTTTTGACTCTAATTTTAAAGATCCATTTAGACCTGAATTTCTACAACATCCATAAATTAAAGGGGATATAAAATGTATCCCTTGGTATAAAAGAAAAACCCTTCCAGGTGGAAGGGTTTAAAATTAGGCAGACTCGTTTTACCAAGATTTCATTCTATAGAGTGTCATAGTACCCAAATAATTAGAGATCTTATTTGTTGTCTTTTGAAACTTGACAAAGGCTTCTTGTTGTGCTTGCGTTTTAGGGCCCCAATTTAAAGCAGCTGCGTAGTCTTTATGAGTGGTATAAACATAGTGTGATTCTCCATCTGTGCTTACGCCGTGTGTAAACTGACCCAGTGAAAGATATCCCTCCTGCGGATAAGCCTTCATTAAATCCATAAAGGCAGCTGCAAAACCTGGAGCATCTTCCACATTCCACTTCCAAACTTGATACGTTCTCTCTCCTGATTTTTCTATATTCGTTCGCATCAAAGTGGATCCACCAGAAACAGAAACAACTTCAGCGAATTGCAAAATATTTGAATTAAAAATTGAATACGTATCTCCCCCTCTAATTTTTCTCAAAGCAGCTAAGGCATCGACTGACCCGGCAAAAGACAAGTAGTGAGTCGCCTCAGTTCCTTCAGGTTTGAAATAAATTCGGTTTAAAGAGATACTTACATTTTCAGGCTTTTCAATGTTCCCGTAAAAATCGTCTAAAAGGTCTAGAACAAAAGCGGCTTTACCTGGTTGAACTTTAATCCCTACCTGTTCAAAAGCAATATTTTGGGCAGTCGCCAAATTTGCAGTGAATAGAAATACAAATAATAATAAGAGTTTTTTCATTTTAATTGGTTTATGGTTAATAAAATATAAAGATAAAAAACTCTCCAGTATTTTAAAACTGTTTTGTAATCTAACTAGGCGTATGTTTAGGGAGAAGTCTTTAGATTGAATTTATTTGTTAACCCATTGCATTGTCTCAGATTATACTGAAAAAAGATAATTGTTTTTGGAGTGAAATGAGGTTTATAAAATCGAGTTTTAATTTTACTCATATTTCCTTAAAGCGTCTAAATATTTTTGTGAAGAGTGGAATTGTTACAATTGAAAATGGTAGGATTAGTAACAACGTGATGATCCAAAAAGAATTTTTTTTTGGTGAGAAATTGATTACTTCTTTTAATTTAATCATACTCTAAAATTAAATGATACAACGTTATTTTATGTAAACTGAGTACTAGGAAAATGTTACTAAAAGTGAAAATAAAAAAGGTTCCTGAAGTAAATGAAAAGAGAATCCCCTAAATAAAAAACCCGCAACGTCATGTAAAACAATCTGTTACGGATTCTTAAAGTACTCGGAGCGGGACTTGAACCCGCACGACCGCAATGGTCATTGGATTTTAAGTCCAACGTGTCTACCAATTCCACCATCCGAGCAAACGACAGAGCGAAAGACGGGATTTGAACCCGCGACCCTCACCTTGGCAAGGTGATGCTCTACCCCTGAGCTACTTTCGCATTCTATTTCAAAACTCTGAAGTGACCCTCATCCGCCTCTGGTGGATGATGCGCTACCTTGAGCTGCTTCTACATAATGGAATGCAAATGTAAAATAAATTTATTTTCTACTAAATATTGAACTCTGTTTTAAATTAAAAAAAGTAAAAATTCTTTTTAAATTGGTGGAACCGTTTAAAAATCAAAAACATGCACACCTTAAGATTTTTCTTTCTCTTTCTTTTTTTTTCAATTTCCAAAAGTCTCACAGCTCAAAATGATGAACAACCCCTAAATATTATTGTCATTTTTGCGGACGACTTGGGCTATGGAGACTTGAGTTCCTTTGGGCATCCCACCATCCAGACCCCAAACCTAGATCAAATGGTGGTAGAAGGACAAAAATGGACACAATTTTATGTTGGAGCCAGTGTATGTACCCCTAGTAGAGCCGCATTATTGACGGGGCGTCTCCCTGTGCGAAGTGGAATGAGCAGCGACAACTATCGCGTTCTCTTCCCAGATTCACATCACGGGCTTCCCAGCAATGAAATTACCCTAGCCGAACAACTTAAAAAAGCAAATTATACTACTGCCTGTATCGGAAAATGGCATTTGGGACATCAAAAAGAATACCTCCCCTTGCAACATGGTTTTGATTATTATTTTGGTATTCCCTATTCCAATGATATGGATGCTCCCCAATCTGTATTAGAAGAAAAGGGAGGTTATTGGGGATTGATTACCGATCCTAAAAACAATCAAATTGAAAATTTTCAAGTTCCCTTAATTCATAACAACACCGTCATCGAACGGCCCGCAAATCAACATACGATTACACGCCGTTATTCAGAAGAAACCATTCGGTTTATCAAAAACAATAAGGATCAGCCTTTCTTTATTTATTTGGCACACAACCTGCCTCATGTTCCACTCTTTGCTTCCAAAGAAGCTTTGGGTAAAAGTGCACGTGGGCTGTATGGTGATGTGGTAGAAGAAATTGACCAGGGTATTGGTACTATTTTAAAAGCGTTAAAAGAAGAAGGTCTGGATAAAAATACCCTCGTCGTATTTACTTCGGACAATGGTCCCTGGACCGTCTTTAAAGAACAAGGCGGAAGCGCAGGACCGCTCTTTGCTGGAAAAGGAACCACTTGGGAAGGAGGCATGCGAGTTCCCACCGTGTTCTGGGCACCGGGAAAAATTGCACCCGGTATTGTGAATCAAATCGGTTCCACCCTAGATTTGTTCCATACCTTTAGTACGATCGCTGGGGTTCCCCTTCCTAAAGATCGTACTCTGGACAGTCACGATTTAGGTCCGCTCCTGTTCGAAAAACAAAAAGCTTCAAGAGACCATTTTTTATATTATCGGGGAACTCAACTCTATGCTGCGCGCTTAGGAGCCTACAAAGCCCACTTTATAACACAGGGAGAATACGGTCAGTTTGGTGACAAAAAAACACACGACCCGCCCTTACTGTACAACTTGAATCACGACCCTTCAGAACAGTTCAATATAGCGGAAACTCATCCCGAAGTGTTAAAGAACATTGAGAGTCTTGTAACTGAGCACAAAAAGAATATGGTCCCGGGTCCAGATCAATTAAAAGATCGAGGGGTAAAGTAATTCAATTTTTCTTTTGAGAGAGCCTACGCTTGATTTGATTCAACTGCATCAAAGCCTCTACAGGTGTTAGGGTATCGATGTCCAAAGCGGTGATTTCCTCACGAATGGCTTCCAACAAAGGGTCGTCTAGATTAAAAAAACTTAGCTGCAGCTCTGTATCTGTATCTTTTTTAGAAGGGCTCTTTTTCAATCCGTGCGAGGCCTCCAACACTTTGAGTTTTTCTTTTGCTGTTGCTAAAACATGCTGAGGCATACCCGCCATTTTAGCTACGTGGATTCCAAAGCTGTGGGCACTCCCTCCCGGAACTAATTTTCTTAAAAACAGAACGTCTTCCTGCGTTTCTTTAATGGAAACATTAAAGTTTTTGATTCGCTCATGGGCGTTGGTCATCTCATTCAATTCGTGGTAATGCGTTGCAAATAAGACACGAGGTCTAAAGGGATGCTCGTGAAGATATTCAGCAATCGCCCAAGCGATGGAAATTCCGTCATAGGTACTAGTCCCTCTCCCAATTTCGTCCAATAACACCAGACTTGCTTCGGATATGTTATTGAGGATAGAAGCGGTTTCATTCATCTCCACCATAAAGGTAGAAGCTCCCATTGATATGTTATCACTAGCCCCTACTCGAGTAAAGATTTTGTCCACAATTCCTAAAGTGGCTTTGGTAGCAGGAACAAAACTTCCCATCTGAGCCAATAACGAGATTAATGCGGTTTGACGAAGCAAGGCCGATTTACCCGACATATTGGGCCCCGTGATCATCATGATTTGCTGTTTCTCCCGATCCAACTGGAGGTCATTGGCAATGTAGGGAACCCCTAAAGGCAGTTGTTTTTCAATTACGGGATGCCGTGCTCCTTGAATGTCTAAACGGGTAGTAGCGGTCATCGTTGGACAGCAGTAGTTATTCTTTTGCGCCATTTTCGCAAAGCCACAAATTACATCCCAACGTGCTACGGCAGCTGCATTTTGCTTTAGTACTTCCAAATTCTTTTGCAAATTTTTGATCAAAGCGGCGAACAACTCTTGTTCTAATGCGAGAATACGTTCTCCCGCTTGAAGAATTTCTGTTTCAAAAGTTTTTAATTCTTCCGTGATATAACGCTCGGCATTGACCAAAGTTTGTTTTCGTACCCACTCCTCAGGGACTTTGTTCTTATGGGTATTTCGAACTTCTATGTAATAGCCAAAAACATTGTTGAATGCAATTTTAAGGGACGGAATTTGGGTGCGTTCTGTTTCCCGTTCCAGCATGGCGTCCAAATGAGATTGCGATGTATCTCTTAGACTTCTGAGTTCATCCAACCGTTCCGAAAACCCTGCTGCGATCACATTACCTTTTGAAACTACTACAGGGGCTTCAGGGTGCAAGGTCTTTTTTAATAAAGAAAGTACTTCCTGGGGGGAGGGAATTTTTTCAAGCTCAACTTTTAAATGTTTCGCCGATCCCTCCATCAAAACCTTTTTAAAATTTTCTAAAACCTCCAGAGAATCTGCCAATTGATTTAAGGCACGAGGACTAATTTTTTCTGTGGCAACCTTTGCCATGACCCGTTCAATATCAATAATTTTTGAAAGCGCTTCTTCCGTATGTTCCAAGAGTGTTGTTTCTTCCAAAAAATCCTGAACGCGCTCTTGACGTTCTTCAATAAGCTTCAATTCTTTAAGCGGAAAAGCCATCCATTGTCTCAACAAACGGGCGCCCATAGCGGTTTGTGTCTGATCAATAATCTGAATCAAAGGCACCCCTTCCGGATGGTTGGGGTAGAAGAGTTCTAAGTTTCGTTGGGTAAATCGATCCAACCAAACAAAGCCCTCCTGACGGATAGGTGTAATATGGGTAATGTGTTGCAGCTTGTCGTGTTGCGTATCCGAAAGATAATGCATCACCGCACCTGCCGCACTGATTCCAGCCGTATAATTTTGAATTCCAAAGCCTTCCAATGAATGGGTTTGAAAATGAGATACTAGTTTTTGTTCCGCTGTGCTCTTCTCAAAGGCCCAATCCTCAATATAAAAACAGGGGTATTGCTCTCCAAACTGTTCCTTAAAAAATTGTTTTTTTGGCTTGGGAACCAACACTTCACTGGGTCCGTAGCTTTGCAACAACTGCTCGATTTGTTCTCCATTTCCCTCCGCTACCCAAAAGTCGCCTGTAGAAATATCCAAAAAAGAAATTCCCCAATGTTTTTCAAAAAATACAGCAGCGAGATAGTTGTTTTTCTTTTGGTCCAAAACATCATCGTGGAGCGATACTCCGGGGGTGATCAACTCGGTAACTCCTCGCTTTACAATTTTTTTTGTCAACTTGGGATCTTCCAATTGATCGCAAATTGCCACCCGACACCCTGCCTTTACTAGTTTGGGCAAATAGGTGTTAATCGAATGATGTGGAAACCCAGCCAATTCGGTTTCACTTGTACTCCCAGCGCCGCGTTTGGTCAGGATAATACCCAAGATTCCTGCGGCCTTTACCGCATCTTGACCAAAGGTTTCGTAAAAGTCCCCCACACGAAACAGCAAGAGCGCATCAGGGTATTTCGCCTTGATGCGGTTGTATTGTTTCATTAGAGGTGTCTCCTTAGCGGCTTTGGGCACGAAAATTGGTTTTTACGAATGTATTTAAAATTTGAAGGTTTCCCCAAAAACAAAGATGCAAATCCCTTCATAAAAATCAGACTGTGTATTTTTGTTTTTTCTAACAAGTTATGCGCAAACTCAAAAACGAAGAATTGATCCGAAAATCGGTGGCGGAATTTAAAGCTGCTGAAAAACTGCCCTTGATATTAATCTTGGATAATATCCGAAGTTTAAATAATATCGGTTCGGTTTTCCGTACTTCAGATGCGTTTTTAGTCAAAAAAATATACCTCTGTGGTATTACCGCTTGTCCGCCACATAAGGACATTCATAAAACAGCCCTTGGAGCTACAGAAAATGTCCATTGGGAATATGCTGAATCTGCACTTAACGTTGTAAAAAAGCTACAAAAGGAGGGAACCTCGGTATGGGCGATCGAACAAACAGAAGCCGCAACACCACTTGACCAATTTCAACCCAACCCAAATCAAGCCCATGCGTTTGTATTGGGCAATGAAGTTCATGGGGTCGCGCAAGAAGTAGTCACCAGGTGTGGGCAAGCGCTTGAAATTCCGCAATTCGGAACGAAACATTCTTTAAACATCAGTGTGGCTACAGGAATTATTGTCTGGGATTTTTTTACGAAAAAGAAGCTCTAAATACCGCTCTTAAAATTTTTTGAAAAGCGTATTCGTTTTTTTCAAAGTCAATCCGATCCACATCGAATTCTAGAACGGGAAAAGGAAGGTTGCTATTCAACAGTCTGCGGTATCCCGCTTCGATCTGTTCTAGGTAGGACTCCTCAATACCTTGTTCAAAAGAGCGCCCTCTGGTCTGAATTTGCTTTTTTAAATGAACTACCGATGCCTTTAGAAAGAGTAATAAACTCGGCTTTTTTTTCTGTTCAATTTCTAAATCAAACTTTTCTCTATACGTTTCAAACTCGTCTGAGCTCAAATTTTCTGCTGCAAAGACCAAACACTTATGCAAACAAAAATCTGCAATTACAGCCTCGGGCTCTTTTTCCCAAAAAAGTGTGTCTTTTTCAAATCGATCGTTCAAAAAATAGGTCTCTACTTGCAAGGCATGGGCCTCCGGATTTTGATAAAAATCTTCCAAATGTGGATTTTCAGCAAACGCTTCTGTATGTAATACAACCTGATAGTACTTTGCAATCAGACTAGCTAAAGTTGTCTTACCTACACCAATATTCCCCTCGATTGCGATATAAGGAAATACTTTAAGAATGGGGGGAAGACCCAAATTGTATTTCAGAGGAATAACTTCAGCAGGGTCTGGACTTTGCGCTACTAATTGTTCTACCGTTTGAAATAAAATAGGGTGGGTAAGGCTTGGAGCAATCTCGCTCAAAGGCTTTAAAACAAAATTTCGCTGGTGCAATTTGGGATGGGGAACCTTAAGATCACTGGTACAAATAATTTCATTTTTATAAAACAAAAGGTCTAAGTCAATGGTTCTTGCAGCATAACCTGAATCAGGTTCTCTATAACGGCCCAGTTGTTGTTCGATTTCCAAAAAAACCTCCAAAAGAGCCTGAGGGTCCAGGGTTGTATCGAGGCTTGCACAGGCGTTGTAAAAAGGAGTGCTCTCAAATCCCCATGCAGGCGTCTCGTAAACTTGAGACAATTGCTTTACCGAAATGGGATAGGCTTCCAGCAAAGCAAGTGCTTTGTGAAGGAACTCCATACGGTCTCCTAAATTACTCCCAAGGGAAATAATAATTTGATCTTTCAAAACGAAATTCTAAAATAATTGTAAATCTACAAAACCTTATATTTGTAGCACCAAAACATTTTACATGAATTTTCTACGAAGTTTTTTTGCCTCAGTTTTGGGTACGTTAACTGCTATTGGATTCGCTTTTGCAATTCTTCTTTTTATTTTTTCAGCAACAGCAAGCCTACTCAACGCTCCGTCTGCTAACCGGCCCTTAAAATCAAGCAGCATACTGTCCCTAGATTTGAAACTACCACTTGTAGAGCGTCCTCCTGTCTTTGATGAAATTCAACAATTCTTGGGAATTGATGAAGAAGTCATTGCGCTACCCGATGTACTCTCTGCCATTCGAACCGCCAGTACAGATCCTAACGTTGAAGGAATCCGATTGCGTTCCGATTTTGTAACAGCGGGGTGGTCACAGGCGCACAGCATTAGAAAAGCCCTAAAAAAATTCAAATCCGCAGGAAAATTCATTTATGCCTATGGAGATTTTTTTACTCAAAAAGGATATTTTGTTGCTTCTGTAGCAGATTCTATTTTTTTAAATCCAGCAGGAGCTTTTGAATTTAAGGGTTTGGCCTCTGAAGTACTTTATTACAAAGATTTTCAAGACACCTATGGTTTTAAAATGGAAGTGGTACGACACGGAAAGTACAAGAGTGCCGTGGAGCCCTTTTTAGAAAACGAAATGAGTGCAGAAAATGAATACCAAATTAGCAGTCTCCTCAATGATCTTTGGTCAACGGTACGAGAAGAAGTTTCCTCTGACAGAGGGTTTACCGAAGAGGCTTTGGATGCTTTGATCAATGACAACACACCAAGTCTTCCAGAAGAAGCTCTAGAAGCCAAACTCGTTGATGGACTTTACTACGAGGATACATTTGACGAAAAAATTAAGCTTCGATTGGAAATGGATCTCGAAGACGAACTGAAGTTGGTCTCCCAAAACCGTGTCAATGCAAGTAACGCTTCCTATGACAGTGCTATTAAGGATCGCATAGGGGTTGTTTTTGCCAATGGACCCATCTTGTATGGTGAAGGTACCGAGTCCATCATTGCCCAGGGTGTTTTCGTTGAAACGCTAGAAGATTTTGCTCAAGACGATTGGATCAAAGCGGTAGTTTTAAGAATTAATTCCCCAGGGGGAAGTGCCTTGATTTCAGAACTGCTATGGCGTGCCATTGAAAAAGTAAAAGAATCCAAACCTGTGATAGTGTCAATCGGAAATACAGCAGCCTCAGGAGGGTATTATATCGCGTCGGGAGCCGATGCTATTTTTGCAGACCCAATGAGTATTACAGGATCCATAGGGGTATTTGCCACCTTGCCCAACGCAACCGATTTTTTAGAGGACATTGGGATACAAGCGCAAACGGTAGAAACCCATCCCAATGCATTGGGCTACAGTCCCTACCAACCGCTAACCCTAGCCTTTAAAAAGCAGTTGGAGAAAGGTATTGAAAAGACCTATACCCAATTTAAACAACGGGTGGAACAAGGGCGTTCTTTAGATCCGGAAGTGGTTGAAAATCTTGCCCAAGGTAGAGTCTGGACAGGAAAACAAGCCTTAGAATTAGGTCTAGTAGACCGTTTGGGAGGCTTGGAAGATGCCATCGCAGAGGCTGCAGTACGTGCAGGAATTGAAACCTACAACACCTTGGAATACCCCAAATTTGAAGAAAGTTTAGAAAGCATGTTGAAAGGAATCAGCCCCTCTATTGAACTACAAAACCCAATTGAAAATTGTATCCCCAAGGACATATTGCTATCATTTAAAAATTTCAAAACTAAAACTCCCTCTCCCTACATCCAAACCCTTATGCCTTTTGAATTAAAAATCCACTAAATGACAGCTCAAAAAAAAGAACTTGCTAAAAATATCTACCTGTTACTCGCAGGATTATTTATTACTTCTTTGGTGGTATCCAATTTGATTTTCCAAAAGTTCTTTTATTGGTATCCCTTTGATTTTAGGCTTTTTGGCAATTCTCTTTTTGAACTCTCCGTAGGGGTCTTACCCTACCCCCTTACCTTTTTAATTACGGACTTGATTTCAGAAATTTACGGCAAAAAGAAAGCCAATCAAGTTGTAGTAACGGGTATTTTCGCTTCTTTTTTTTCTATGGGAATTCTGTTGCTCGCCAATGCAGTTCCTGCCCTAGCCAACTCGCCCATAGACGATTCCACTTTTAACAAGGTTTTTGCGCTCTCCCCCATCGCTGTTCTGGCCTCCATGATTGCGTATTTACTGGCTCAATTTGTGGACATTCGTATTTATCACTTTTGGAAAAAACTGACTCAGGGTAAAATGCTTTGGTTGCGAAATAACTTTTCAACGTTTAGCTCACAGCTAATTGATTCGGTTCTCGTAGTTGGGTTATTGAGTGCTTTTGGTGTATTGGATTGGAGTCTTTTTTGGGGACTGGTCCTTTCTAGTTTTCTTTTTAAAGTTTTTGTAGCAGCTCTAGACACACCCCTACTTTATCTTTTTGTAGGTTTATTTAGAAAAACCTTTGATTTAAAGCCTACAGATGAAATTGAAATTTAAACTATGAGCGAAGCATCCGAAGGGACACGACTGAATAAATACCTCAGCGAAATTGGACACTGTTCACGAAGAGCAGCAGACAAATTGATCGATCAAGGCCGCATCCAAGTCAATGGAAAAGCCGTCGTAATGGGACAAAAAGTAAGTCCCCAGGATCGTATTGAAGTCGATGGAATTTTGGTTGAAAACCACCAGGAAGGATCAGTTTATATCGCCTTTAACAAACCAAAGGGTATCGTTTGTACAACAGATACTCGAGTAGAAAAAGACAACATTATCGACTACATCAATTATCCAAGTCGCGTCTTTCCCATTGGTCGTTTGGATAAAATGAGTGAAGGGCTGATCTTACTGACCAATGATGGGGATATTGTCAATAAAATTTTACGCGCTCGGAACAATCACGAAAAGGAATATATCGTAACAGTAAACAAGCCTGTAACAGAAGAATTTGTTGAAAAAATGGGAAGTGGAGTCCCCATTTTAGATACGGTTACCAAACCCTGTTTTGTAGAACAAATCCACAAAAAACAATTTCGAATTATTTTGACCCAAGGCCTCAATCGCCAGATTCGAAGAATGTGCGAGTTTTTAGAGTATCGGGTAGTTGAGCTAAAACGAGTTCGTATTATGAACCTCAAGTTGGATACTAAAGTGGGGCGCTACAGAGACTTGACCAAAAAAGAAATGACGGAATTGCGCAAGCTTCTAGCCGATTCTAGCAAACATATTTAGGACTGAAAACGCAACTTGACACGTTGCCCTTCATTGGACCGTACATTAAAAACCGTTTGATCTTCAAAGAGTAAGTATTGCCCTCGAATTCCCATGAGTTTCCCTTCATAAAGCAGTGTTTTAGTCAAATTTAAACTAGCAACTTTTGTCGGATACGACTGTACAGGAAATTCAAATTTTTCAAGCGCTGCAGTAGTTTTCATATAGGGTTTCAAGTCCTTGGGTAACTGATCTAAAGCCTTGTGAAACGCTTCCTCCCAAACGATGGGTTCTGATTCATTTTGAAGCATTTTTCTCCAATTGGTTTTATCCGAAAAATGTTCCTTAAGCGCCACTTCTCCCACTCCTGCCAGATAGCGATTGGGAACTTCTAAAAGCACCAGGGCCTCATGTGCACCCTGATCGATCCAACGCGTAGGTACTTGGCTTTTTCTAGTGACACCCACTTTAAGATGACTGCTCAGCGCTAGGTAGAGAATATGAGGCTGGAGTTGCATTTTTTTTTCATATTCCAGATCGCGGTCCGCTTCACCCAAATGTGCCTTACTCAGCTCGGGTCGCATGATCCAATCTCCAGCTACGGGGGTTTCAAAAAAACAAGATTTGCAAAAACCTTGTCTAAAAATGGGGAGTTCTTGAGAACAGTTTAAACACTGAGAACCTATATGGCTTAGCGTGATATGCTTTCCAATACATTGGTTGACATGTACATAACCGCTCTCCATTTCTAAAAAATAATGGATGGGACTGTTTAACTCCGTGATCATTTTTTTTAAAGTTCCCTTAAACATATACTCGCTTAGAATTAATTACTTTTACGAAAGTAAGATACTAATTATTTTATGCCCATACCCCTATTTAATTCTATAGCTTCCTGGATTCTCAAAAAGAGAATACACCAAATAGAGCTTTTTGTAAGGTACCCAATTGAGGTTCAAAATGAATTACTTCACAACTTGGTCAAAACTGCTGCTCAAACGGAAATTGGTAAAAAATATGAGTTTGAAACGGTAAAAAGTTATAACGTATTCAAAGAACGAGTCCCTGTATGTACGTATGAATCTATAGAATCAGACATTGAACGCTGTCGCCAAGGAGTCCAAAATATTTTTTGGCCTAGCAGCATCAAGTGGTTTGCAAAGTCCAGCGGCACCACCAATGCGAAAAGTAAATTTATCCCTGTGAGTACGGAAGCCCTTGAGGATTGTCATTACAAGGCCGGTAAGGATATGCTCTCCTTGTATTTTAACAATAACGAAGATTCCCAATTGCTCACAGGAAAATCGCTGCGTCTAGGTGGAAGCAATGAATTGTACAATAAAAACAACAGTTATTTTGGAGATCTTTCTTCGATCATCATACAAAATCTTCCTTTTTGGGCCGAACTGAGCAGTACCCCTAGCAATAAGACGTCACTCCTCCCTGAATGGGAGACAAAAATGAAAGCCATTGTGGCTGAATCCATACCCGAAAAAGTGACCAGCTTGGCGGGTGTGCCCTCGTGGATGTTAGTTTTGTTGCAAAATGTATTAAAAGAAACAGGAAAGGAAAACATCACTGAAGTCTGGCCAGATGCAGAAGTGTATTTTCACGGAGGCGTGAGCTTCAAGCCTTATAGTACGCTTTACAAAAAATTATTTCCAAAGTCTGATTTTCATTATTACGAAATTTACAATGCCTCAGAAGGTTTCTTTGGAATTCAAGACCAGAACGATTCGGATGAATTGCTGCTTATGCTGGACTATGGTATTTTTTATGAATTCATTCCTTTTCAAGGTGAAGAAGAAGACGAAAGGAACATCATTCCCCTTTCTGATGTTGAGTTAAATCGGAACTATGCTATGGTTATTACCACCAATGGTGGGCTCTGGCGATATAAAATCGGAGATACCATAAGGTTCACCAGTCTCTCTCCCTATCGCATTCAGGTTACGGGAAGAACGAAGCATTTTATCAATGTATTTGGTGAGGAATTGATTATTGACGATGCAGAAAAAGCACTTGCCAAGGTAAGTAAGCTAACCCAGAGTACCCTGTCTAATTATACCGCTGCTCCAATCTTTATGGAAAAAGACCGTAAAGGAGCCCATGAATGGATTATCGAATTTGAAAAAGAACCTGAGGATTTAAATTACTTTGGTCATCTCCTAGACGAGGCACTCCAAGAAGAAAATTCCGATTATGAGGCCAAGCGCTATAAAAACATGACATTGCATCCCTTAAAAATTCACAAAGCGCGCCCAGGATTATTTTATAAATGGCTTTCTAAAAAAGGAAAATTGGGTGGTCAACACAAAGTCCCTCGACTTTCCAATTCAAGAACAATTCTAGAGGAACTTCTAAACTTAAATAACTAGGAAACGACTTTTAATTTGGGAAGTTCAATTTTGGACAACTTTTGATCGGCGTATTGCTTGGTTATTTTAAGTTTTTTAACATCACTATCCGGGAGTTCAAACATGGCGTCGTTTAATACCGCTTCACATAGGGAACGTAACCCACGTGCACCCAGCTTGTATTGCAATGCTTTTTCTACGATATAATCCAACGCTCCAGGAGTAAATTGGAGTTCAATCCCGTCCATTTGAAACAACTGAATGTATTGCTTTACCAAAGCATTTTTAGGTGTGGTCAAAATCATGCGGAGTGTGGTTTCATCTAAGGGCGTCATATGGGTCAGTACGGGCAACCTTCCTATAATCTCGGGAATCAAACCGAAAGAACGCACATCTCTTGGAGTGATGTACTGTAAAATATTTTCCTTATCTACCTCACGTTGTTCCAAAGCCGTTTTATACCCAATGGCTTGAAGGTTCAATCGTTTGTTGATGTGTGCTTCAATTCCGTCAAAAGCCCCTCCAGCGACGAATAAAATATTTGATGTATCGACCTCAATAAACTTCTGGTCCGGATGCTTCCGTCCCCCTTTTGGAGGAACATTGACTACAGTTCCTTCCAATAATTTTAATAAGGCTTGTTGGACACCTTCCCCAGAAACATCTCTGGTGATAGAGGGATTGTCACCTTTTCGTGCAATTTTATCAATTTCATCGATAAAGACAATGCCTCTTTCAGCGCGTTCCACATCGTAATCTGCAGCTTGTAGTAAACGGGTTAAAATACTTTCAACATCTTCTCCTACATAGCCTGCCTCAGTCAATACCGTAGCATCTACAATGGCCAGAGGAACTTTTAAAAAACGAGAAATGGTTTGTGCCAGGAGTGTTTTTCCTGTTCCTGTGGGACCGACTAAAAGGATGTTGCTTTTTTGAATTTCTACTTCATCGCCTTTGGTTTTATCTTGAAGCAACCGTTTGTAATGATTGTAAACTGCCACAGACAAGACTCTTTTGGAGGCTTCTTGACCAATTATGTACTCATCTAAAAAAGCTTTGATTTCTTTTGGAGGTTTTAGCTCTAGGGATGAGGTTCCCGAAATCTCTTCTGTGGTTTCTTCAAGCACAATCCCGTGGGCTTGAACAATACACTGGTTACAAATATGAGCGTCCAAACCGGCGATCAGCAATTGGGTTTCTGGCTTTGGTCTTCCACAAAAAGAACAGTTTAGATCTGGTTTACTCATGGTAAGGGGGGTTTTATTTTGATGCGTTTTGGAGGACTTCATCCACCATTCCGTAGGCTTTCGCTTCTTCTGCTTTCATCCAATAATCCCGATCACTATTTTCTGTGACTTTTTCCATAGATTGTCCAGAATGTTTGGAGATAATTTGATAAAGCTCATCTTTTAGTTTCAGAATTTCTCTAGCTGTAATTTCAATATCTGATGCTTGTCCCTGCGCACCTCCTAAAGGTTGGTGAATCATTACCCGTGCATGGGGTAACGCAGAACGCTTTCCTTCATGACCCGCACAGAGCAATACAGCACCCATAGAAGCTGCAATTCCAGTACAGATGGTCGCGACATTTGGTGTGATGAACTGCATCGTATCGTAAATCCCGAGACCTGCATAAACCCCTCCGCCAGGAGAGTTGATGTACATCTGAATGTCCCGATTGGAGTCTGTACTTTGTAAAAAAAGTAATTGGGCTTGAATGATATTGGCAACTTGGTCATCAATAGCAGTACCTAAAAACATGATACGATCCATCATCAAGCGAGAAAAAACATCCATTTGTGCAACATTCAATTGGCGTTCCTCTATAATGTAAGGGGTCATACTACTTACGATTTTATCGTAATACATTGCATTGATTCCGTGATGCTTGGTTGCATATTTTTTAAATTCTTTTCCGTAGTCCATATCTCGCATATTTGGTATAAAATTAATGAAATTATTACGCTTTGCCGTAGGCTTCTTTAACAAAGGTGTCAAAACCTACTTTCTTGATTTTTAACGGTGCTTTTTCTTTGAAAAAAGTAAGCATCTTTTCTCCCATCAACTGTTCTGAAAGTTTTTTTGTCTCCTCCTGATTTGATAAAACGTTAGAAACGATTCCATCCAATTGTTCTTGTTCTGGGATTTGGCCGTATTGCATCATTTGATTTTTTACCAAAGTTGCAGCATAGGCTTTGAGCTCTTCAAAAGTCAAAGAGAGTTCGTTCTCATTAATAATTTTTCCTTCAATGAGTTGATAGCGAATTCCCTTTTCTGATTTGTTGTATTCTTCCACAGCTTCTTCCTCGGTCATCGGTTCTTTTCCAGAAGTCTGAATCCATTTTTTTAAGAAATCCCCAGGGAGTTTAAATTTTGTTTTTTCAACAAGGGCTTCTGAAATATCATTCATCAGTTTTTGATTGGCTTGAGGCTCAAACTGGGCTTGTAAACTGGCTTTGATTTTATCTTTTAGTTCTTGTTCTGTGGTTACCGTTCCCGGTTCGTACAATTTATCGAAAAGTTCTTGGTTTAATTCAGCAGGAATACGTTCATTGATTTCTTTAAGTTCTACGGTAATTTCCTTTGAAGCGAGCTCTTCAATTTTCTTATCGTCCACATTCAACAGTCGTTTTCCAGTAGCCTCATCACTAAAAAGTCCTTTCCCTGTAAGATTTAAAACGGCCCCTGTAGTGGCCTCTTTCAGTGCTTTTATCGCTTTTTTAGATTTGAGGTCTTCTAAGGTAAAGTTGACTATTGTTTCGAGCTCTGCTTCTTCATTTCTAAATTGAGCGGTGATTTCAAACCCTTTCTGAACTTCCTTTTGGGAAACTAATTTACCATACTGTTTTTGAATATAGGAAAGTTGTTCCTCAATCATTTTAGCTTCGGGTTCTATCTCGTAGCGAATGACCTTTTTCAGCACCTCCAATTTGACCTCAAACTTGGGTGCAAGTCCCAATTCAAATTCGAAGTCCATTTGATCTGCTTTCCAATCTAAAGCCTCTTCAGATGCTTTGGGAATTGGGTTTCCCAATAATTCAAGTTTTTCCTCTTGAATAAATTTATCCAAATTCTCTCTGAGTAATTTATTTACTTCATCGGCAATAACCGCTTGCTCATATTGCTTTTTAATCATACCCATGGGGACATGTCCTTTTCTGAATCCAGGGACATTTGCATTTTTTCTGTAATCATTTAAAACTGAACTTACTTTACCATCGTAGTCTTTGCGATCTACCGTAATCTGAATTACAGAATTTAAAGCGTCAATATCGGTTTTGCTAATGTTCATTATCATTGAAATTTAGTGCGCAAAAATACACTTTTTTCTCTCGTCGACCAATTTTTATAAGCCAAGCCACCCTAATATTTTTAGCTGTTTTTGAATTATAAAAAATAAATTCTACTATATTTGCACCCCAGAATTAATAACCAGAGGATCGGGCATCCTCACAAATTAATATGATATGCCAGTAAAACTGAGACTTCAAAGACACGGAAAAAAAGGAAAACCCTTTTATTGGTTAGTCGCCGCTGACTCTCGTGCAAAAAGAGACGGACGTTATCTCGAAAAACTAGGAACGTACAATCCCAACACCAATCCCGCTACAGTAATCATTGACATTGATCGTGCTGTAAATTGGATGGAAAAAGGGGCACAACCCACAGACACAGCTAGAAACTTGTTGTCTTACAAAGGTGCCATGCTTAAGTACCACCTCAATGGAGGTGTTCGCAAAGGAGCATTAACCCAGGAAGCAGCAGATCAAAAGCTAGCGGAATGGTTAAAAGAAAAAGAGGCTAAAATCCAAGCCAAAAAAGAAGGATTAACAAAATCTGAAGCAGAAGCTGCGGCAAAAAGACTCGCTGCAGAAAAAGAAGCCAGTGAAAAACGACTCGCTGCTGCCGCGGCTGAAGAGGCTGAGGCTGTTGCTGAGCAGGAACCTGCTGCAGAAGAAGCTCCAGCAGAAACAGAAGCTGCTCCAGAAGAAGTAAAAGAAGAAGCCGCCGCTACTACTGAAGAAGCAAAAGAAGAAACTCCAGCTGAAGAAGAGGCTCCCGCTGCAGAAGTAAAAGCTGAAGAGGCTCCCGCTGCAGAAGCAGCTGCTGAAGATACCCCTGCAGAGGAAGGTAAAACAGACGCTGAAGAAAAGGAAGCGGAGTAAGTATACTTTCAACGATGAAAAAGGAGGATTGCTTCTATGTAGGAACCATCGTTGGAAAATATAGTTTTAAAGGAGAATTACTGATCAAAACAGACAGTGACACTCCAGAAACCTACACAGAACTGGAATCAATCTTTGTGGAACTCAACACGGGATTGGTTCCTTTTTTTATTCAAAAATGCCAACTTCACAAATCCGCCTTACTCAGAATACAATTTGAAAATGTAACCGATGAAGCCGCAGCAACGGGACTTTTAAAAAAAGATTTGTATCTGCCGCTAAGCTTTCTTCCTCCTTTAGAAGGCAATAAATTTTACTATCACGAAGTAATCGAATTTACGGTTGTAGAAGACGAACAAATAATCGGAACCATAGCGCGTATTCAGGACCAGGGGCTTCAGGCGTTGTTTGAAATAAAAAAGAAAGATGGAACTCTGGCTTTAGTTCCAATTCACGATGATTTTATCCTCGAAGTGGATCGAAGTAAAAAAACGATTCGCGTAGAGCTCCCCGAAGGGCTATTGGACCTTCAAAGTTAACAGCTCTCACCAAACTCAAAAGAACAATACAAATCCAAAAGAAGGCAGCGGGGTATTGTTCCCCTCATTGGTCGATACGGGGACTAAACTTTTAGGCAAAATCACGGTACCGTCTTCACTTCTGTTCAATCCGTATTCTTCGGGGGTGGGATTGGGTTGTGCCAAGAAATTTTGAACTTCAAAGTACAAATTGAAGGAAAGGTCTTTAAAATTCCACTTTTTATCAAATCGAATATCCGCTAGGTTAAAAGCGTTGAGTTTTACTTCTCCTAATCGGTCATAATCTAGAATTATTTCAGGATAAGAAGTCGTACTCGCTTCAATATCAACGGGTACATAAGGATTTTTTCCTGCATACCTCCATCGGGCGCTGATTTCCCAATTCCGTTTGAGTTTATACCCGCCCGAAAAAGAAATCAAATGACGACTGTCCCATACCGAGGGTCTTGAGATTCCATCCAATCCTGTAAAGTCACTAAAAAAGTAAGTGTAAGCAAAAACACCGTAAAAGTTTCTAGATAGTTTTTGCTGGAATAAAAGTTCTGCTCCCGAGCTCTGTCCTTCCCCCTCTGTGAGAATAGCCTCATTTCCCAAGACTTCAAATCCCCCTCCTTTATTGGCCAGAGAAACGCCCTCTGCTACAGAGATGGGGTAGTCTGCATAATTCTTTACAAAGCCTTCTATTGTAAATCGAGATACGGGAGTTAAATTGTATTCTAGACCCGCTACTACATGATCACTTCTTGTGTACCGCGCGTTTTGATTGACAAAAACAGCGCTTTGGTTTTGATAGCCCAGCATGGTATACGTCGGTATTTTAAAATACCTCCCCAAGGACCCATTTAACTTCCATTTTTGGTCTTCGGTCAAGGCGTAGGAGAAGGAAGCTCTGGGAGACAGATTATCGATTAAGTTTGATCCTGTAGAAAAAGAATCGGCATCGGTTCGCAATCCTAATGAAAGATTCAATCGATCGTTCCAAAATTTCCTAGATCCCTTGACAAAAAAGCCGTATTTGGCAAAGTTCAGATCGGTTGTATAGGTTAAATTTTCTCTTAAAAAACGGGTATCGTTTTGGTAACTTGAATTTTGGACGTTAAACCCTGTAGACCACTTCCACTCGTTGATGTATTGAACGGCTTGGAAGCGGAGTTTCGTTTCCCATTCAAAGGAATCGTTTTGAAATAAAATCCCTGTTTTGTTTGTATTGTCTTGATATCGGGAAAAGACGTTTTGCAAACGGTTGGAGCTCACGGCCGTATTGATGAATCCTTTTCCGTTCTTGTAATTCCTTTTCCAAGCCAGTCCTACCGTAGTACTGCGTTGATCGATGATTGCAACTTGTTCCAAAGTGGCTTGCTGTTCTGCGTCAAAGTCATCCGGGGGTTTTACTGAAAAATCATCAATAGAACCAATGCCGATAAATGTAAGTGTATTGTACCGATCGATTTCATGTTTAATTTTCCACTGATAATCCCAATAATCAGGTCGAATAGGAAGTCCGATTAACTCGAAAAGGAATTGCAAATAACTTCTTCGGGCAGAAAACAAAAAGGTGGTTTTTGCGGGTTCCGACTTGTCCTTTCGAAATAAGGGCCCTTCTAAAGTAAGTCCCGCTTCACTGGCACCAAAACGAAAATTCCCACCAAAACCGTTGGGGTCTCCTTCGCGTTGTTCAAAAGAAAGTACACCCGAAAGGGGATTGTCGTATTCGGCACCAAAGGAGGAACTAGAAAGGGTTACCTCTCTAATGAAAGACACATTGATCATCCCCACAGGCCCCCCAGCACTTCCCTGGGTGCTAAAGTGATTGATGTTTGGGATTTCAATTCCATCTAAATAATAAACCGTTTCGTTGGGCGCACCCCCTCGGATAATGATGTCGTTTCGAAAACCACCAATAGAGGGAGAAATCCCAGGCATACTTTGTACCACTTTGGTGATGTCGTTATTCCCTCCGGGATAGGTTTCGATCTCTACCGCAGAAAACGTTTGTGTGGATAGTGGTGTTTCACTTTTGGTCTTAAAGGGACTTCGAATCACAACAACCTCATCCAGATTTTCTGCAACTTCTTCGAGTTCAAAAAGTAAGGGAATGTTTCCAACCGATTTTACAATGATATTGTATTGTGTTGCTGTTTCATAACCCAGATAACTGGCTACCACATTATAGGATTTTGAAGGAATATCGTTGATCGAGAAAAAACCATTCGCATCAGTTACTGTGCCTAGGTTCGTTCCTTCTAGGATAAGAGTTGCTCCCTCTAGGGGCTGTTGACTTTGTATATCTAAAATGCGTCCGCTTAGCCCTCCCGTATTTTGAGAAATAGCAAAACAACTTGATAAAAAAAGAAGAAATGTGATTTTTTTGTGCATGTGCAAAAATAGCCTAAAACAGGAAAGTTATGTCATTTTTGTTTATTTATTTTTTATTATCTTTAGACAAAAATTTCGTTATGAAAAACAGAAGAGACTTTTTAAAAACAGCTTGCAAGCCTGTTGTGCTTGCGACTTTAGGAATACCTCTTTTGGAAGCATGTAGTTCAGAAGAACTTTCTACCACAGACTCTACTGTTAACTCAAATTCTGGTGCTACGGAGAGAGCCCCCTTGACTGTCAACATTTCAAGTGGAGACTTTACAGGTCTTCAAGAGGTTGGGGGCTGGTTAAATTATACGGGGGAAAACCTCTTACTTGTCCGCATTAGCGAGGAAGTGATTCGTGTCTTTGACAACAAATGTCCTCACCAGGGAAATAGAGACAGTTGGACTTATAATGGAAGTCAGTTTACCTGTGGATATCACAACAATTCCTACTCAGACAGTTGTAGTGGATCACTCAAATGTTATACAACTTCGCTAAGCGAGAATACCCTCACCATCACATTCGATTAATAATAGTTAACTCTTTTTATACAGCACATCCTCTTTCTTTATATCGTAGTGTTCAATAAGAAACGTGAGGATGAAAAAGTAACCCGCCAAACAAGTCAAGGTAATTACGTACTTAGTGTAAACTTTAAAAAAGTTTAGTTTAAAAAAAACTACCCTTTACTTTAAATTAATTTTTCTTTTTGGAAGCTTTTCTTTCAATTTTGCGCTGCTCTCTTTGCACATCTTTCTCTTCTACTGCTCGTAAGGCTTCATTTTTTTCATCTTCCTTTTCGTCATAGGCTTGTCGCAATTCTTCAAGATCAGCCTTCCCAATCTGCTCTTGATCTGCCGCTTGAAGTGAAGCATCCTCTACACCAAAACTTCCCTTTTGCGTTTGTTTACGCATGATCTCACGAGCTGCTTTTAGGTTGTAGTAAAGACCAGGGTCAATCATTTTATTTGCAATAAAATGTTCATTTTTGTTTTTATCCCAGCGTATAAATAGAAAACCCCCGTTTACAGAATCCAGAATGACACGATATACATGTGCGTGATTGGGTAGTGATTGATATACTTGAATCTGTTCGGGCACATATCCAGCTGTATACAAAATTTCTTCAACAAAAGCTTTTTGTGTGATTAAGGAAGGATCGGCATAACGCCCTTCTATCTGAAGACCCTCTTGAGCCTGAACACCTGTGAGGTACAACAAAAAAATTAGACTAAAAGCAAAGTATCTATTCCAGTGCATCAGAATTACTATTTAAATTTTCCTTGTTAATTTCTTCCAACCACATAAAACTTTTCAAAATCATAAAAAATCCTAAAGCGTGCGAAATAGGTATGGGACAGGTAAACACATCTTACTCAAAGTTACTTTTATTGTAAGTTATAAACACATCCCGAACAGAAAAAATCAGAAGTCCTAAGGTCAAAAGTGCCTTTGCGTTAGTATACTGTCTTAACAACTCCATAATCGAATATACCTTATTATTATGATCATTACTTCAAAGATACGAAAATAGAGACAAGTTAACACTCGTAAGATTCACTAAAACAGTGTTTTAGAGTGATATAGCACTCTTTTTAAATGTCACTCTTCTGAGCTTAATAATTTAAAGTAAACTGAATTTGAAAATTTCTTCCAACTTCTGAAGCATAGAAGCGCATTCTATTTAGATAATTTCTATAATCTACATTTGTTAGATTTTGAGCACTAATTCGGATTTGGCTTTTCAATTTGGTTTTGCTTTCTAAGTTTATTGAAAAATATAGATCTAACTTTTGAAAACCTGCAGGTGGGGTACTTATATCTACAATTTCACTAATCAATTTACCTTCTTGTATTAAACTTACAGGAAAATTTGTATTTGGATATCTATTTTGTTTTGAACTAAAATGATTTACAAGCTCTAAATCCCAGGAGCCCTTTCTCGGTTTAAATTTAAATTTTTGAAAAGTATTGAGAGGAGGCATTAATATCAAAGGCTGTTTCTTCAATACATCTTGAGCAAATGTATAGGAAACTCCCAAATCAAGTTTGAAACGGCTATCAATATAAAATGAAGAATTTACATCTGCCCCTGTCAAAAAAACATCAGTCGCGTTGTACTCCCATACAGGAAATGCACCTCTTATTGTTTGCTGCAGTTTAGTAGGATTTATGTAAATATAATCGAAAGACTTAGAAATAAAAGGTTCAAAATTCCAAATAAATTTTCCTGTTTCTTTTGAAAAACTAAAGAGTATCTTATGATTAATTTCTTTTTCAAGGGATAGGCTTCCGTATTCAATAGCGGCTATACTGTGGTGTAACCCGTCACTAAATAGTTCAGAGGTATTTGGTGCCCTCTGTGATAAAATATATGAGGCATTGATTTGAAACGCTTCTCCAATTTTTGAGCTGATGCCCGTTTGTGCAGAATAATTCAAATAATTCAATTTGGGATTTGTCAAGATTTGATTACCAATATTTTGCATTTCAAAATCACTGAATAAAGTAGAGTAATTACGTTCATTCCAAACTGGCACATCGTAGTACTTTTTTGCATCAATAAAAATCTGATCTACGCGAAAACCCCACTCCCAAATAAAATAATTATTCCTTTTGAGAATTCCTAGAATATACAAGCCAGCTTCGTATTTAAAATAGTCTGGTATGAGTCTTTTAATTCCCGTTTTGGGATCTGAAAAATTATCCTGAACTAATCCGTTTAACCCCAGTTCAAAACTCCAGTTTTTATAATTTATTCCAGATAGACTACCGATTAGGGTATGTGTTTTAAGTTGTAAGTCAATGGCTGGAATTTCGGTTCTACCACCCCGGCGAACATCAAACTCTTTTCTTTCATTTACTTGAAAATTATACCCCCATTCTAATTTAGTTTGTTTTTCAAATACCTTGAAATAATTAAATGATAATTTTCGATGTCTCCCTTTTTGTTTGGGGGCATCAATAGCATAACTAAACTCTCCAAGCAACCTTGGGATACTTGAATTTAATGAATAAAATAAATCTTCAACATTACCTATATGAGCACCTTTAAGTATTCCCGTTTCAATACTATAACTAGAGTAGTTAAAATTCCATCCTTTTACGATTTTATCTTTACCCAACTTAATTGAAAAATCTGCTTCTTTTAATCCTGTATTTGAAAGCAAATAATTCGGAGCATGATAATCACCATAACGTTTTCCTGTTATTTGTCCGCTTATAAAAAAACCATTTGAATAGGTTCTTTCTAATTTGGATATAATTTTTGCACCTCTTCCATTAGATTCTAGATTCAAACTCAAATTGCCAAAAAGAGAATCTTTAAGTTCTTTTCTGCTCGAACTTAAAATGATCAATCCTCCCGAAGTGTCTCCTCCGTATTTTAATGCCGCAGCCCCTTTAATTAGTTGAATTTTCTCGAAAGAATTAAAATCGATATTAGGAGCATGATCTGAACCCCATTCTTGATCATATTGTCTAAAATTATCTGTGACAATTCCAACTCTACTTCCTGACATTCCATGTATTGCGGGCTTGTTTATCCCATTCCCTGTTTTTATTACTGAAGCACCTGTAATAAAGTTCAAAGCTTCAACCATCGTATTACTCCCGTAAGTATTTATTTCGTTTATGTCAAGACTAACTTCTTGAACTGAATTTCTCAGTTTGGAGATCTTATTATCAAAGAGTATGATTTCCTCCAATTCGTTGATATGATGTTCCAAATCAAAATTAATTCTCTGGCTGCTTTGGAGGTTAATCATTTTTTTGACTGACCGACATTGCGGATGTTGAATAGTTATTTGGTATGTTCCAGCGCACAGTCCTTCTATTCTATAATTACCATTTAAGTTAGTTTGAGAGAAAATATTGGTGCTCTCTATTTTTATTAGAGCACCAATAATTTGAGATCTATCATGTAAATCTAAAATACTACCACTAATGGATAAATCACATTTCTGACTGTAAATCAAATTAATCCAAACTATAATTAATAAAAAAAAAAATCGATTCATTAATTTATGATAGTGATTGGTATATCAATTGCCACATCATTGAATCCGCCAAACGTTTCTCGAGTATTAGCCTCAAAATTCGTAGGTTGGTGAATTAAATAAACTCGGACAACACCAGATCCGCTAGTTCTCGTATTCCATATGCTTTTGATAAGGACACCTCTACTACCGTCTTTGGTATCATTACCCGCTGAAGTAACATTAACAGAAACCTCAGCAAATTCATAAAAAACTTGATGTTCTGAGGCTTCTTCAATCACTTCCAAAGTTACATTTTCAATATCGCTGGGATTACTTTTATTTAAAAATGAAATCTCAACATCATAATCATTATTGTTTGTTAGATTTATTGATTGAGAGTTTTGCTCACTTATATCCCAATCGACAGTTTGAATTGATCCGTCAGATGATTGAATTTCAACAACAACGTTAGAGATATACTCTTGTTGATTAACTGCATCTGGATCATCTTTACTACAGGAGTAGACTAAGATCAATACAAAAAAGATAATTTTAATCCTGAATAGATTTTTAATAATACTCATTAGATTTTTTTTAAAGAATTATTTAAATATTTCGATACTAAAAACCAAAGGGTCATGCAAAATTAAAAATTGAGCATGACCCTTTTGGCTATTATATTATGCTGTAAATCTTTCTGTTTTAAGCAATATTATTATTGGTTTCAATAATTGCCGAAGCATGATCATGACCATCATGATCATCATGATCATCCTCTTTTTCGCATGAAACAATTGCTAATGAACTAAAGACAAATAGTAGTAATATATATTTTTTCATTTTATAATAATTAAGGTTAGTAAATTTACTTTTTGAGTTTTTGACACACACTTCAATGTGTCTGATAAGACTTATCAAAAAGCTGGGGGGCCCCTTAATCTAAAATTAAAAAATGATTTATTAATTAAAAAAAAATGGTATTTGCTAATTACTTTTTTAAAGATTTTATTTTGAAATATCTCTATCTCATTTTTTTTGTAATTTACCAGAGGTAAATATAAGTGATCAAGCGCATCATTATGATTTGATTTGGAGTGGAGATGGGTTGAACTGTTCTCGCATTCTATAAAGACTGAGTGATGTTGATTAGAATGTATTGTCTTGAGTACAGGAGGTACTATAAAAAATAAAAGTAAGGCATAAGCCAGTGCTTTATTCAAAAAGAAGCTTGTTTCATTTGACAAATACACCACTTATTTAATATTTATGTTTTATAAAAAATGTAAAAACTTGAATAATATTTAATGTAAATATACATTTTTATGGTTTAAAATTTTTCTTTAATGACATAAAAATTCTATGGTAAATTGCGCCGTGCGACCTTTAAAATCATTTAATTGTTCCATAACAGTATTGTTTACTTTTTTCTTTTCAATTTATTTTGGTATCCAAATAAAAAATTAGGACAAGAACATGGAAAAATAAGAACTTAATAAGTTTTCAATAATCAATCCAATTTCATCACTGGAACATAATCAGGAACAATCAATGATCCTTCTGTCGCTTTTACAATCTGACTAATTTCAGTCGCTGGGGCTTTTTCCTTGACTAAAAATCCATCTGATGTGATATCAAGTACAGCCAGATTAGTTACAATACGTTTGACACAGCGGACTCCTGTTAAGGGTAAACTACAGGCAGATCGCAGTTTGGATTCCCCTTTGGGATTGGTATGCATCATAGCGACGATAATGTTTTCAGAGGACGCCACCAGGTCCATGGCGCCACCCATTCCCTTGACTAGTTTTCCAGGAATTTTCCAGTTGGCAATATCCCCCTGATCGGAAACCTCCATAGCACCAAGAACGGTTAAATCAATATGTTTTCCACGAATCATTCCAAAACTCAAGGCCGTGTCAAAATAACTGGCCCCTGGAAGTGGCGTTATAGTTTGTTTTCCTGCATTAATAAGATCAGGATCTTCTTCACCTGCTTTGGGAAAAGGCCCCATACCCAAAATTCCATTTTCACTTTGAAACTCCACCTCAATTCCTTCAGGCACATAGTTTGCCACCAAAGTAGGAATCCCAATACCCAGATTCACGTAATCTCCAGATTTCAGCTCTTGAGCAATTCGCTTTGCTATTTGATTTTTGGTCAGTGCCATGGTCTAGGTGTTTTGTACAGTCCTGCGTTCAATGCGTTTTTCGTAATGGTCTCCCTGAAAAATACGGTCTACAAAAATCCCTGGAGTATGGATTTGATTCGGGTCTAAGCTGCCCACGGGGACCAATTCCTCTACTTCAGCAACTGTGATCTTTGAAGCACCACACATCAGGGGATTGAAGTTTCTTGCAGTCCCTTTGAAAATCAAATTTCCCGCTTCGTCCCCTTTCCAAGCTTTTACTAGAGAAAAATCAGACGCGAAGGCGGTTTCCAGTAGGTGGTTTTTGCCATTAAATTCTCGGATTTCTTTCGTTTGGGCCACTTCCGTACCATAACCTGCCGGGGTATAAAATGCAGGAATCCCCATTTGTGCCGCACGACATTTTTCCGCAAGGGTACCCATAGGGGTTAAAATTACCTCGATTTCAGCAGAGAGCATTTGTCGTTCAAATTCCTGATTTTCTCCTACATAGGAACCGATCATTTTTTTCACCTTTTGGGTTCCAAATAAGAGTCCAAGACCAAAATCATCCACTCCTACATTGGCAGAAATACAACAAAAGTTTTTGTATGAAGAAGCCGCCAAGGCTTTGATTAAGTTTTCAGGAATACCACACAATCCGAAACCCCCCAGCATCAAGGTCATTCCGCTTTGAATTCCTTCAAGAGCTTCGGCGACCGTATCCACTTTTTTTCGAATCATAAGGTTACATTTCTATTGCATCCGGGCTTTCAGTTTTTCGGTGAGTACGGGAACTACTTCAAAAGCATCTCCTACAATACCGTAATCCGCTGCTTTAAAAAAGGGAGCTTCCGGATCTGAATTAATTACTACCTTAACTTTAGATGCATTGATCCCCGCTAAATGCTGAATCGCACCCGAAACACCAATAGCAATATACAAATTTGAAGCCACAGGTTTCCCCGTTTGTCCTACATGTTCGCTATGCGATCTCCATCCCATATCAGATACGGGCTTTGAACAGGCTGTGGCAGCTCCTAATACGTCTGCTAAATCTTCAATTAAATGCCAGTTTTCTGGACCTTTTAGTCCTCTTCCCCCTGAAACTACGATGTCAGCGTCTGCAATACTAACCTTGTCCGTTGCTTTTTCTACAGATTCGACTTTTAAACTATTTGAGGAAACTGGATAATCGCCGCTTAACACTTCTGCAGTTCCTGGTTTTTCGTGAAGTCCATAAGAATTTGAAGAAAGCGACAAGACAACCCGCTCTTTTGTACTTTGTGTTTCATTGAACGCCTTGTTTGTAAAGCAGGTACGTTTTACTTGCAGAGGCCCGTATTGAGATGGTAACCCCACCACATTAGACATATAGGCTGCATCCGTTTTGATGGCGACAATAGGTCCTATATAGCGTCCATCTGCAGAACTACTTACCACCATCAACGAGGCACTTACCTTTGTTGCGACCTGAGCAAGAGCTTCACTATAGCGTTCAACATCAAAATGAACCCCTCCCTGGGTATCAATGTTGTACAATTTATCCACTCCAAAGACATTTAATCGCTCGTGGTCCGTTAGATTAAAACCAACTGCAACTAGAGAAACCCCGTGTGCATCAGCAAGAGCGCGACCGTAAGAAGCCACTTCTAGTCCTGCTTTTTTTGGTGTTCCGTTTTCCGATTCTATATATACTACTACTGCCATTCTATCTTGTTTTAAAGGACTTTCGCCTCATTTTCTAATAAATCAATCAATCCGTCAATGTCTTCTGCATCGACTAGTTTTACAGGGCCTTTTTCTGCAGGTTTTTCAAAAGCCTGTACTTTGCTGGCTGGAGCTGCCGCTTCAGGAGGAACTACCTCCAGAGGTTTTTGACGCGCCTGCATAATCCCGCGCATATTGGGGATGATTAAATCCTTTTCTTCTACCAATCCTTTCTGCGCTCCGATTACCAGAGGAAGAGTAGCGCTTAAACTTTCTTTACCTCCGTCAATTTCTCTTTGGACACTGACTTCATCAGATGCAATGTCCATTTGGATACAATTGGCAACATAGGGAATCTCCAAAAGTGTTGCTAGCATGCCACCTACCATTCCGCCGTTATAATCGATGGATTCTCGTCCTGTGATAATGAGATCATAGGATTCTTTTTTACAAATTGCAGCCAGCTGAGTAGCGACTTCAAAACCGTCCTTTGGTTGCAGGTCTACCCGAAGGGCTTGATCCGCACCGATGGCTAAGCATTTTCTTAAAATGGGTTCACAAGAGGCGTCTCCAACGTTGACTACCGTGACTTTGGCGCCAACTTTTTGTTGAAACCAAACAGCGCGGGTCAGTCCAAATTCATCATTAGGGTTGATTATGAACTGAACTCCCTGTGTTTCAAAGGCTGTGTTTTCCTCTTTAAAATTGATTTTTGAAGTGGTATCTGGTACATTGCTAATGCAAACTAAAATGTTCATAGTAGTTTATTTAATACGAAAATAAACAAAAAAATGACACCGTGTCATTTTTTTTAAATTACTTATTTTAATGCTACAGAAGCAGCGTCTTTTACCAAACGAAAACCCGTATGCTGCAAACCCGTATCGGGAGAAGATTTCATTCGCGCGCTCACGCGATAACCAGAACAATAGGCTTCGTTACACAAAAAAGACCCTCCACGCATAACCTTTTGCTTAAGATAAGGCTGGTAAGGATCATAGGATTTTTCAGGTCCCTGAGGATTGGCAACTTCACTCCCTTTGAGGTTGGCGTAATAATCAAAGGCATACCAATCGGAACACCATTCCCATACATTCCCAGCCATATCATACAGTCCAAAGGGATTGGGTTCGAAAGAGGCAACGGGTGCGGTATAAAAAAATAAATCTCTTACGTTATTCTGATAAGGAAAATCCCCTTCCCAGGAGTTGGCTTTTGGAGCTCCCTCGTTTACGGGTTCATTCCCCCATGGGTAAAGCACTTCTTGCTTTCCCCCGCTAGCTGCCCATTCCCATTCCGCTTCCGTAGGAAGCCGTTTTCCTGCCCAGTTTGCGTACGCTTGGGCATCGTACCAAGAAATATGGACGACAGGATGATTTTCTTTTCCTTCCAGGGTGCTGCCAGGACCTTTGGGGTGTTTCCAACTCGTATTGGGTTGCCATCTCCACCAACTGTCGTAGGCATTGAGATCTACAGGTCCTTTTGTAGCTTGAAAAACAAGAGAGGCTGCCTGTAAAAGTGAGTCGTGAGGTTTCGGAGTTCCCGGAGGAAGTTCTTTTTTTATTTCCTCCCAATCTGGTACTATTTCCGCGGTTGTCAGATAGCCTGTTGCTTCCACAAATGCTGTAAATTCAGCGTTAGTGACTTCGGTTTGATCCATCCAAAACCCATCCACCTGAACGGGATGTTGTGGCGACTCGTCTCGCCTGGATTGACTGTTTTCACTTCCCATTTGATAGGCACCCGAAGGAATCCAAGCCATTCCGTCTTTTACTATAGGTTCATATTGGGTGGCTACTTCTTTACAACTTAGGAGACACAAGACCAAAAAAGAGCTAATCAAAAAGGTAAAACGCATATTATAAAACTAAATAAATTGATTGATGATGTTTTCAAACCGTTCTTGTTTACCACTGATTCGTTTTGGAGGGTTACCGTTAAAAGCAATTTCAGCTAAAGCTTCTAAACTAAGTGTTCCCTTTTCAAAAGCGGCTCCTGATCCAGTATCAAAAGAAGCATAACGTTCTTTTCGCAAGGCACTAAAGGAGGAGTGGGTTAAAATTTTCTCAGCGGTCAACAAGGCTCTAGCAAAGGTATCAGCTCCACCAATATGGGCATGAAAAACATCTTCTAAATCGGTAGAATTCCTTCTAATTTTAGCATCAAAATTGATTCCGCCTCCCTGCAGACCTCCCGCTTGTAGGAAGACCAACATGGCTTCGGTCACTTCGTATAGGTTGACAGGAAATTGATCTGTATCCCATCCGTTTTGGTTGTCTCCTCGGTTGGCATCAATACTTCCCAGCATCCCAGCATGGGCAGCTACGGCGAGTTCGTGCTCAAAAGAGTGCTGTGCTAAAGTAGCGTGATTGACTTCAATATTCAATTTAAAATCTTTTTCCAATCCGTAGGTTTTCAAAAAACCGATCGCTGTGGCTGCGTCAAAATCGTATTGATGCTTCATGGGTTCCATGGGTTTGGGTTCAATGAAAAAGGTTCCCGTAAATCCTTGTCCCCTAGCATAATCTCTTGCCATGGAAAGCAGTTGTGCCATATGGTCTAGTTCTCTGCCCATATCCGTATTGAGCAAAGACATATACCCTTCTCTTCCTCCCCAAAAGACATAATTTTCTCCTCCTAGGGAAAGGGTCAAGTCTAGTGCCATTTTGATTTGCGCCCCTGCACGAGCCACCACATTAAAATCTGGATTGGTCGCTGCTCCGTTCATGAACACCGGGTTTGAAAAACAGTTGGCCGTACCCCACAAAACTTTTACTCCTGAGGCTTTTTTCTTTTGGCTGATATAGTCGGCGATTTGATGCAAACGCTTTTCTGTTTCTGCTAAACTATCTGCCTCGTCCACTAAATCCACATCGTGAAAGCAGAAATAATCAAATCCTAATTTGGTTATTAATTCAAAAGCAGCATCCGCTTTATCACGAGCGCGCTGCATTGGGTCGTTTGATTGATTCCAAGGAAACTGTTGGGTTCCCGGCCCAAAAGGATCGCCTCCTTGGCCACAGAAGCTGTGCCAATAGGCTATCGCAAATTTAAAATGGTCCCGCATCGGTTTTCCCATTACAACTTGTTCTGGATTATAGTACTTAAAGGCGAAAGGATTGTCCGATTCTTTCCCTTCAAAGGGAATGGCTCCAATCCCTTTGTAAAATTCTTGGTCTCCGGTTAAAATCATTGTTTTTTATTTAGTTGATGTTCTAATTCGTTTTTCCATTTTTGATAGGCCTCTTGATAGATTGAAACTGTTTTTTTTGGTTCTATCTCAGCCACTTTATCATGCTGATTGACGTGTTCATTCATACGATCTAGCTCCCCTTTTTCCAAACCTGCAGCCCGGGCAGCTCCTACAGCTCCTGTGGTATTGTAAATTGATATGGGTTGTTGAATTAAAGTAGCGAGGGTAGTCGAAAAAATTTCAGATCGGAAAAGATTGTCGTTTCCGGCACGGATAACCTGTGCATCCAAACCGTCTGCCTTCATGATCTCCATACCATAGGCAAAGGAAAAAGCGATGCCTTCCAAAGCGGCGCGGAACAAGTGTGCGTTTTTATGAAGGTTTAAATTTAAGTTGCTAAAATGGGTTCCCAAATTGCGGTTGTTCAGCATCCGTTCACTCCCATTTCCAAAGGAAAGATTTACCAATCCTTCGCTTCCAACTGCGACATCAGCAGCCAAATGATTCATAGTATTGAAATCTTTACTTTGCGTGAGATTCTTCAACCAACTGTATTGAATTCCTGCCCCGTTGATACATAAAAGTGTTCCAATGCTAGGCTTTTCTTCTGTGTAATTGACATGGGCAAAGTGATTGACTCGAGAAAACTCTTGGGAAGTATTTCGGTCTGTTACCGCGAAGAGTACGCCGGAGGTACCTCCCGTTGCAGCGACTTCACCGGGACGCAAAACATTGAGGGATAACGCATTATTAGGCTGATCTCCCGCGCGGTAGCGAATGGGAATTCCTACGGGTAAGCCTGTTGCTAAAGCTGCTTTTTCAGTTACGCTCCCTTGGTTTTCAAAGTTCTCTACCAAAGGAGGGGTCAGGGTTGTTGCAATGCCGTAATGATCCAACAACCAGTCTGCTACTTTTTTCTCTTTGTAATCCCAAAGCATCCCTTCAGACAAACCGTTTTTTGTGGTGGCAACCTCATCTGTTAATTTATAGGCAATGTAGTCTCCAGGAAGCATGTAGTGCGCTGCTTGTTCATAAACTTCAGGCTCATTTTCTTTCACCCATTTAAGTTTTGATGCGGTAAAGTTTCCTGGAGCGTTGAGAAGATGGGTGCCGTATTTTTGAACACCAATAGCGTCCGCCGCTTGGTCTCCAATAGCAACTGCCCTACTGTCACACCAGATGATAGAGTCTCTAAGAAGTTTTTTTTGACGGTCCATAAGAACCAATCCGTGCATTTGATAGGAAATTCCCACGGCCCTAATCTGTTGCGCATCGATTTTATTTTCTGAAAGAATTCTTTGCGTTGCCAGGCATAGGTGTTTCCACCACATCTCGGGATCTTGCTCTGCCCAATCCGGTTGGGGCGCGTGAATACGCATTTCCCCCTCTGGCTCAGAAAGTACGGCTACTTTTTTGTTGCTTTCCGCATCGACCAAGGCTACTTTTACCGAAGAACTCCCAATGTCATATCCTATATAATACATCTAATTTCAATAACCCTCTTTAGGAGAATCACTGCGTTTTAAATATAATTAAAAGTTTTTTGGAACTTCTTGACTCGATCCTAAAATTTAAATTAAAAACACCCCTGTAAAAAGAAAGGCTTCAATTCAAATCCATTTTAGGTACTCACAGAATAAATTGATCGAGCTGGAACGTTACCTTGGTATTGATAAGCAGAGGAATGAAAAGTCAGAAACAACTAAAAAAATCCCAAATCCGAACACTTTATTCGTCTAGTCTAAAAAAGCAGCTACTTTTTTAACAAATGATTTGTTCCAATCCAGGGATGAATTCTCAAAATAAAACTGGACTACTTCTTTTGTAGTATCAGAGGATCCGTGTTTAGAGTCTAAAAGTTGAGCAATAAATTCTTGCGCTGCAGCTTCCCCTTGGGTTTGTTGTAAGGCATAAATTCCTAAGAGGTGTTTTTTAGAAGGTCTAGAAAGTTGTTTTAATGAATAGTCGGTAACTTGCTTCAGTTCTATTTCGAAAGGCTTTATCTCCTTCTTTTCTTGATGTAAGTATGCCATTAGAAAACGTACCCAACGCTCTTCGGGATCAAAAGGTTTCCCAACGCCCAAATGTTCTGGCCAAAGTAATGCTGTTTTTAATTGGTCTACCGCCGCATCAGAATCGTCTTTATTTATTTTTTGAAGCGCACTTCCTAAATAGGCTTGCGTATAAATCTTACGTCCTTCTGTTGCATGTTCATAGGGTAATATTTGAAGATCTTGAAGCAGGGCAATTGATTTATCATACTCCTGCTCGGCACTAAGGATTTGAGCTAGTAACATCCCTGCAAAGTAATTTTTAGGATTTTGTTTGTAGGTTTTTTTAATAATAGACAAGGCAGTCGTACTGTCCCCTGACTGGAACAAGTCTTCCGCTAAAGCAAAGGCATACCTCCAATTTTTGGAATCCAATTTATAGGCGCTCTGCAACTCGCTTTGATGACCTTGAATTCCTCTTTTTTTATACAATACCCCTCGGACAAAATAGAAGAGTGGATCTTTCGGAAGCGTTTCAAGCTTCTTAAAAAGAGACACTCCTTTGTCCCATTGGGAACGACCTAAATAATTTAATGCCAAAAGATATTGGGCTTTCCAAGAAGTACTGTTTTTAGAAACCCAATGGAGCATTTCCAGACTTTCATTTCGAAAAGGAAAAACAAACGCGATGGATTCATTTTCTAATTGAGACAAGGCATTGATATCTTTTTTTAGATAAGCAGTCCACAATTTATTTAGGAGGGTGTTCGGACTTAGTTCAAGTAACCTAACGCCCTCCTCATCCCGATTGCGGTTGTGGTAAAACAGGGCCAACTCCAAAAGGGTTTGTTCTGGAAATTCCGATCGGTGGGTTTGGAGCACCTCATCCTCTGTTAGCGTATTCATCAAATTCTTTTCAAAGTAAACTAGATGATTTAAAGGATCAATGGCCTCTATTTGTTTTAAGACTTTGAAGGCTTTTTCTTTTTCCCCTTGTATCCTGTGAAGTACTGCTTTTTGTGAAAGTGCATTGATATTTTCTGAATTAAACTTAAGCGCAATGGTAGTGTAACGTTGTGCTTCCTCATAGTCCTGCTCGATCAAATGAATTTGTCCCAAAAGGGTATTGGCTTGGGCTCTGTATGCGGAAGAGCGTGCTGCCCAACCCAAGTGTTCTTTGGCATTGACCTG
>Ga0209630_10000224_pt1 | contig 66304 bp, 65 predicted proteins | sample COG_01_FD_184745 | JGI IMG/M metagenome (GOLD analysis project Ga0209630, IMG submission 184745) | Pelagic Microbial community sample from North Sea - COGITO 998_met_01 (SPAdes) (version 2) | ecosystem: Environmental > Aquatic > Marine > Neritic zone/Coastal water | place: Helgoland, sampling...
ATTACCTTTTATGAAATACAATACTGCAAACACTAACATTGTTATCATACCGGCGACAATAATTACAGCCGAAGTTATACCTGCAGTATCAATTGCTCGTCCGGGTGATATAAATCTACGATTTAGACGTTCTAATTCATCATTAAACATAGATTGTGCGGCATGTAAATGTGTCATTTCCGCATGTGTATATCCGTGCTTTTTGTTTCTAAAATCATAAGATTCTTCCGGTGTTAAATTACCGACATTTGTACCTTGTGTACCATGATATATTCCCTTAAACGGGTAATTCATAATTTAATATATACATCATAAAAATATATAATTTTATATTTTTATACAAACAATATAAACACTCTCCGCCACTCATACTCTTTAAATAATCAATATGTCTGAGCCACTTCTTATTGAGAATAAAGATCGTTTCGTACTATTTCCGATTGTACACGAAGATATTTATGAAGAATACAAGAAAGCAGAAGCTTCCCTATGGGGTGTTTCCGAAATTGATATTTCCACTGATAAGACGGATTGGCCAAAACTTACAGAAAACGAACAACATTTTATCAAATATATTCTAGCATTCTTTGCTACCGCAGACGGTATAGTTTTTGAGAATCTAGTGACTAATTTTGCATCTGAAATTCAATACCCAGAGGCCAGATGTTTCTATGGTGTGCAAATGATGATTGAAAATGTTCACGCGGAGACATATTCTATGATGCTACAGTCACTCGTAGAAGATAAAGACGAACAACGAAACTTATTCCGCGCGATTCGCACCATTCAATCAATTAAGAATAAGGCAGATTGGGCGCTGAAATGGATGAACAATGAACGTTCATTCGCGGAACGTCTTATTGCATTTGCTGTGGTTGAAGGCATTTTCTTTTCTGGAGCATTTTGTGCAATCTTTTGGCTAAAAAAACGTGCAATTATGCCGGGTCTAACGTTTTCAAATGAGTTAATTAGCCGAGATGAGGGTCTTCATACCGATTTTGCGTGTATGCTATATCGGAATCATATCATTCATAAACTTCCATATGAAACTGTACTTGATATTATTACAAATGCAGTTGAACTTGAACGTCTATTTATTTGCGATGCGTTACCAGTAAGTCTCATTGGTATCAATGCCGAATCAATGAGTACATATATTAAATTTGTTGCAGATCGTCTATTAATTTCACTCGGTTATGCAAAGCATTATAACGTCGTTAATCCATTTGAATGGATGGAACTTATTTCACTTGAAGGAAAGACCAATTTCTTCGAAAAAAGAGTTGGTGAATACCAAAAAGCAGGTGTTATGGATGCATTGAATGATAGTTCAAAACACGGATTTACATTAGATGAAGAATTTTAATTATTTGTATTTTATAACTATTTTTTTTTTATAAATTAGCATTATACATTATTTTATGAATTAAAGGGTCCGAGTAAATTCCATCCCAAGTACCATCAGATGGCCAAACTTCAACAGATGAATCAACTGTTTCTAGTACCGGGTGTGGGTTCACGCTTGATCTTTTGTTTGTCGGATTTCTAGATGAACGCTCAACAATTGAGCGTCTACGAGCTTCTTTACCTATGTTTACTAGATTCTGATATTCACTGGCCGTGTGGGTCGGGTTTAATGTTCGTGAGTCACGTACAATGTCATACTTACCCATATACCTATTACGAGAAAATTCACCAAGTGGGTCATCAAATGCCCTCGTTAATACTCGTATGTTACTCTTAATAAATTCGGCTGCGTTACTCATACTACTCTTTCTCATTAGTATAATAAAATTTATACACTTGATCGAGGACGACGAACTGAACTTGCCTTGCTTATATTACTAACTTTACTTTGTGTGGAACGGACGCTTACTTTACTTATCCTACTTATCGAACTAGCACTATCATTGTGCGCAGATAAAATAGTGGAAGAATTTTCATCGGGGCGTTTACCAACTAATGATGGTGGTTTAATTGGCGGTGGCATTAATTGTGTTTGTTTTACAGACACAACGGAGGGTGCTTTAACAATTGTTCGGTTACCAATTACAGTGACTGCTTTATTTGAACGTTTTGTGGATGATTTACTTATAATCGATCGTACGTCAATTTCTTTTAAATTTCTCATCTCAGTATATTCCATCTCGGTCGATCCACATAGTTGCATCGCAGTTTCCAATGAAACTCCAATATTATTAAATAGTGCGGATGTCGTTATTTTATTTGCAATCCCATTTTCCATCATTATATTTGATAATGTTGTCATTTTGTCTATAATATACATGGTGCGCGCGTCAAAATCTGTATGATGCCGAAGGCGCGATTTGCATACGCGCAGGACTTCATTGTTTATAAGTTGGGTACGTACAACAATTTTTAGTTTCATTGTTCTTTATATTTACACAACCCAAAAAAGTGTATAACTTATAAAGTTATAATAACATGCGTTTTTCATATTCCGACATGTGATGCTTTTTAATAACATCACTTACACTTATTCTTCCCCATGTAACTGCATTTAATGCATTCGCATCGTCTATATACGGAATTGGATTTAATCTAACGTCACGCCAATTTCCGTTTTCATCCAATTCTATAATATCTGGCGTTGTATCACGATAACCCATTGTGTTTAATGGCAGCGATGTTACATAATCACCTTTATTTCTAAACATGTATATAAAGTCATTACCATCATTTACGGTTTCTACAAACTCCGCATTGCCAGTGCGTGATGAACCAAATGTAATAACATCAGACGATGGAGTGTAGCATGATGCGATTTGTGCGACAGATCCTGCCATCGAATGTCCCGTAAATGTAATATGTTTGTCTCCACATAGTTTTGTTATTTCAGGTTCAAGAGTTTTCCATATTTCATGAAAACCAGTGTGCACTTTTCCGTTGTGTCCATATTGATCAGCATGCATGAGTCTAGTATTTAAATCTTGTACTACGTTTTGTGGATAAACTGTTCCTCTAAACGTTACTATAGTGTTTTTATCATCCATATATACCAATGCCCGGTTATTTTGTTTGTTTTCTACGATTTCAATGTCATTGAGTCCAGATTCACCAAGTCTATTTTTTAAATCACGATGTCCCTTTACATAAATTGCATCTGATAGTTTCACACACTTATTTATAAGTAACTTATTATTGCGTGCGCTATTGCAGGGTGTTAATGCCGTTATTGCCGTTATTGCCGTTATAATGAAAAACATTATTAAAGAAGAGAGATATGTATAATATACTATTAATATAATAAAAAAATATTTGACGTTACACCGCAACATCTAATGATACCATTTCAGTTGAAACATGGTGTTCTGTATTGTCTGAACTTTGATTATCATTATGGATTCGTTCACGCTCGCGATTTTCACGCTCGCGATTTTCACGCTCGCGATTTTCACGCTCGCGATTTTCACGTGCCCGTTGTACATTTCTTCGCCATTCCCAGTAAATGGGTTGTGTACTTGGTCCAATGTATGCAGAATATGTAGCAATGTATGCGTTTAAGCACTTGAATGACAACATTATGGGTGCAACAACTGGATAATACACCATTACGTCCGGGTTTTTATTGTACCAGTTGATAATAAGAGCAGAAAAGCCAAAACTAATTGCTGTTGTAAATATACTCGCAAAGATATTAAATACCACTTGAAGAGATCTCGGATATTGATCAAAAACCCGCGCAATTAATGACGCAACTGGAAATATTTCAAATAATAAAACTACATAAATTACATCTGATAATTCCGTCATAATTATCCGATGTGATAATATCAATATAATCGATGATATACCAGCTTGAATACTTCCCATGATATTTTGAAATATTGTTAGTTCCTCCAAACGATCGATCAGAAATATACCATAAATGGAAATTATAAAGAATATAAACGATACACAACTTGTTGCAATTGTTAAAGAATCCAAATCTTCCAGATACATATTCTTTAGTAGTTGGATTGTCTCCAGCCCTATCGCACGCAATCTTTTTGTTATTCTAATATAAATGCAGTTAATTTTTATCTTAATACTGTTGTTGCTATTTACAGTCATTATTATTATATCGTCAAGAGATAAATCACAGAATACCCCATCTCAAACACATACCCCATACTTTAAACCAAGTATCCCGCCACGCGATTCGGTCGACTACCCACCTCAACCAATCCCAATCGACCCACGAGACTTCCACTACCAAATACCACTATATGATAATATCGCAGTTAGCTACCCACAACCACCAATCCCCCGTCAATACGCGGCATCGCATCGACCAAACCCGCCACCATCACTGCAACGTCACGTGCGACAAAATGATCATCTTCTAAGGCATCTACGACAATTACCATCTGGTCCAATGTAAGTTTAATGTGATCATGTTGGTGAGGGTTTATATTTAACAATCAAAAGAATCTTGATTGCAAGATATACCAATGTCAATCTTAGGTAAATACGGGTTAAGAGCCCAGCCCCCCAATGAATATGTTTCAACCGATATTAACATTCAGCTCATGGCAATCGAAGTGGAAGATTTACCAATCGAGTCTACATTGGATGAAGAATACAATGAATCTGTCATTGCATCCGATCAATTTATTTCAACACTTCCACCGGAAAATGCACATGAATATGTAAAACGAAAAGCAGTTGCATATCTATTTGGCGCAGAAGAACACACCGGTGCAACCGTGTGTGTAAAAGTTGATAAATTTCGACCCGTATTGTATTATCATACAAACGATTCGGTGTCAACTCTTAAGAACAAGATTGACGAATCACTAAAACTCAAAGGTGATATTGATGCAAAAGTAATTAAACGCAAGCGGACGTATGGATTTTATCCAAATAAAGATGATTCGACGAGTCACGAACAAATTCGCATCGTTGAGGTATCTTTTCCGTCCGTTTCTAAAATGAAAGCAGCTTGTTATCGATCCGGTGACAAGGAACCACCCGAAACTCGTCTTCCGAAACCGTGGGAACAGGGTGTTGATCCAGGATCTATGTTTATGGAAAGAAATGGTTTAACTCCGTGTGGATGGTTTAAGATGAAGGCATGCAAAACTATCACAAAACATAAAATTTCACATTGCACAATGGAATTTGAGGTGTCTAATCCTAAAAATATCCAACCGGTTGATCTTGACAAAATCGCACCAATTCTTATTGCATCGTATGATTTTGAGATGTATTCCGAAACGCGCGGGTTTCCAATGGCAGACAGACAAGGCGATCATATTGCAATCATAGGCGTTGCATTTTGGAGACTGGGAACACCAGTTGAAGATACAAAAACAGTTTTACTTTGTTTAAATGAATGCGCACCAGTGGAAGGTTCATATGTCGAGAGCTACAACACAGAAGCAGAGTTGTATAATGCATTTCGCGACTTGATTACGGTACACTCTGATGCAGATGTATGCACTGGATATAATATCTTTGGGTTTGATAACGAATATATTACAACGCGCGCAAAAATGTGCAAGGCGTCCAGATTTGCATACAATGGTCGTCTTATTACAGTAAAGACAGAGTCTCAAGCAAAAGAACTCGAATCATCTGCACTGGGACAAAATCGCATGTTTCCAATCGAATGGAAGGGAAGATGTAATTTCGACCTCTTCAATTTTATCAAAAGTAATCACAAACTGTCACTTTATGGGTTAGGACCAGTTTCACAACACTTTATTGGTGAAACCAAAGTTGATTTGCCATATAAAGAAATGTTTGATTGCGTCAGGCCAGATGCGACGCCAGAAGAAGTCGCGCGAGCGGCTGAATACTGTAAAGGTGATGTATTGTTACCAATTAGACTCATGAAAGCATTACAAGTAATGCCAGGTATGATTGAAATGTCACGTGTAACGTTCACTACCATTAATCAGTTAGTGTTTCGCGGACAATCAATTAAGGTGATGCAACAGATTACGCGTTACTCGCATCAACTTGGACATGTTGTAAATCCAGTACCCAGACCAATTAATACATCCGGTTACGAAGGCGCAATTGTGATTGATGCAAAATCGGGGTTTTATACGGATCCAGTCGCCACACTTGACTTTGCATCACTATATCCATCAATTATGCTTGCTCACAATTTATGTTACTCAACCTTTGTTGAAAAAGGAACACCGCGTGTCGACGGGGTCGAATACGAAACACACAAAATTTCACCAACAGAGGAATATACGTTTGCATTAAATGTACCGGGTGTACTTACTCACATGCTTAAGTACCTTCTTGGGGCACGCAAGAAGGCGAAAAAACAAATGGCAGCAGCAAAAACACCAGAAGAAAAGGCAATCTATAATGCACGTCAACTTGCATTAAAGATTTCATGCAATTCGATTTATGGATTTTGTGGTGCAGAAAAGTTAGGAAAGTATCCACTTGGTGCAATTGCCAAATGTACTACATTTAACGGACGCAAGATGATCAATAAAACTTCCGAGATGGCAATTGAATTGTTTAAACCATGGATTGCAGAAATTATCTATGGGGATACTGATTCTGTGTTTGTACGCGTAAAAGACAAAAATGGCAAGGAACTTACACCTGCAGAGGTATTTAAGGTTGGTGAAGACGTTGCACAAAAGATTTCCGATTCTTTCCGTGAAGACATTGAGCTTGAGATGGAAAAGGTATACAGTGGCTTTCTGTTAATTACGAAAAAACGGTACTTTGGTGGCATGCACGAGCCAAACAAGGCAGGAGATGTTGTCTTCTCCAAGGTTGATGCAAAGGGAGTTGAACTCGTACGCCGTGACAATTGTCCACTTCTTAAGAATCTTTACAAAAAGATTGTAGATTCTCTTGTATTCGACAAGGATCCACTCAAGGCTCTTGCTTCAGTAAAAGAAACACTTGAACGAGTGGTCAATGATGAAGTTCCATATGAAGAATATATCATTACAAAGGAGCTTCGTAAAGAAGAATCATATGCAAACCCAAAACAAGAACAACTTATGCTTGCAAAAAAGATTTCTGCGCGTACAAATGGTGGCGTAACGCCACAACCAGGGGACCGCATTCCATTTGTCATCCGGTATGACAAGCACGCAAAACATATTTGTGACCGAGCAGAAGATCTTGATTACCTAAGAGAGAACAATATCCCACTTGACCGACTTTATTACATTACAAACAAGATTACGAAGCCAATATTAACAATTTTCCAGGCGTTCAAGGAACACATTCATGACGTGCAGCGTACCATTCAATCCGCAATGAGTAGAGTACAGCTACAACTTGACAAACAACCAACAATTACGTCGTTTTTCAACAAGTTACCGCCACTCCCCGTGATTAATATGGATGTAGATGATGAAAATGATCATGGAATTACATGGGATGATGACACACATACTCCCGATATGGAAATAGAGCAACCGACACCTAAAAAGGGCTTCAAACGCCCACAGCCACCGACACATAATAAAAATCTATTGGCTAGGAAGAAACTTAGAAACTAAACATATGTTTCGGTGGCGTACGTATGACACATTTGACTTGATTATAAACATTATTGGATTTAGTGCCATTTTTATGTACAAAAAATCCGCGGATGGATTTGACAATCCATTACTCGAATACATTACTGGAGGAATTGGATTTTACATTCTTGATACAACAATGGGGAAGTCGCCATTTGCATGGTTCATTGCATGCATGTCGTATATGACAACGGAGCAACAGTGGATTACTTTTAAACTATGGCTTACTTCATATATTTCAAATGAAATTTTCGCATATACAATTGCCGCAAGTATTGCATTTACTGCAACATATTCACTTCATGGAATGTATCTTTTATTCTTTTCACATGTACTTGGCGACAACCAACGCGCAAAACTTCATGTGAAAAAAGTACAAGAAAACAAACATGTTCCTTTTGAAAAAATTATGGATGCACTGCCGACAATGTTTAAGAATTTGTTAACACTTGCTTATCCGTTTATGGGTATAATTGTACTTTATTCATTTAAGACAACTAATGGACTTCGTTTTGATAAATTACCAACATTTACCGAACGATTCTGGTCTCTACTTTCTGTCATTCTAACAAATGAAGTACTCTTTTATTATTCTCACCGAGCACTTCATCATCCTAAACTGTATGCAAAATTCCACAAGAAGCATCACGAATTTACATCACCAGTTGGTGCGGTTGCAATTTATTGCACTCAGATTGAATTTTTAGTCTCTGATTTACTTCCACTTGGGGTTGGGCTACTATTTCCATACGCAGCTCATGCTCATTTTGCACTAACATGGATTATTGCAGCAAACATTGCAACACAAGTTCATCACAGTGGCATGCATATGCCATATGCACTTGGTATTGATGAACAACCAACATATCATGATCTCCATCACAAACATTTTAACTACAATTACGGCGCAATTGGTATTTTAGACAAGATACATGGAACAGAGTATATAACAAAGGATGTCATTTCTTAAAACTTTATTTCAATCGCTATATCGTGGTAATTTTTTAAGTAACTTATAAAACCAGACGAACATAAGTACATGTAAAATTCGCAAACAACTAACTGCAAAATAACCATACTTGTTTTTGGGTCTAGATATGAATGAAAAGTATAATAAATAAGTAAGGTATACGATTCGGTTTACGAAATACACTGTAAGTAATTCAAAATATATATTTTTGTTGTTGCGATTACGTTGCCAATGATTGAGTATAACTGTAGAATATTCAATTAACATAATATATGCACCTGCATTCGTACCAAGTGTTAATACCGGGTCAAATAACCCAGCAATTGGTACAATGATTGACAGTGTATGGTGGATAATATACGTCACGTCCCATTGTATGATAAGTTCAATTAGATCCACCATAAAATATGTCATAGACCATGAAAATAAAATATAATCCGGAATAAGTCGCAATACAGTAATTACAGACAATACAAATGAAATACCAGCATGAATGTCAGAAATATATTCATATGGGACCGAATGTATCGCAATTGTCCAAAACAATAAACCAAACCCGAGAAATACTATTAACGGATACATATACTATACTAGTTGATATAATTATTTACCTTCTTTAATAGTGTTGTGTACCATACACACATAAGAATATGCATTAGACGAGCAAGAAGGACGACTGCATAACCAAGTGTCGTATCTGGGCGACTGATAAAGGAAAAATACATGAGATAGGCAACCCATACAACTCTATTAAAAAAGTATGAGATGATTAACATCATGTAACGAATCAACGATTGGCGATTGTATTCCCAATAACTTAGTGCAATGCCGGAAATTTCCACAAGTAGAAAGTATGGTGTCGTATGTGTACCAAACGTCATCTGTGGTTCCATAATTGAACCAATACAAAGTAGCGTCGTGATACCATGATGAACTGTCATAATCGTCTCACCTCGATCAAATACATCAACACCGTCAACTACAAAGTATCCAAGTGACCATGCCCATGTAATTTGATCTGGTACGATGTCATAAATTGACAAAATTGACAAAATAACACATGGAATCGCATGAATATCGCATACAATACGTTTTTTGAATGTTGTAATTACAAATAGCCAAAAAAATGAACTAATACAGAAATACCACCAATGATAATACATATTGATAATTGTCACAACACACAGTACTTTCAATAGTGTGTAATGTATATTTATTTTTTATTCATACTTTCAGTTAGCAATTACTTCGGGTTGAGGCTTAGTGAGGGCTTTATACACTGGTTGTTTGGTGCATTCGCCAATCACCGCAGGCGTCCCGACTTTTACTCTACGTTTTAAATATGGGTTTAGGTACACGTACGGAATCTTGGGGTCTTTGGTTTTCATAATATGTGTTACTGAATGTCGTACGCCTCCAATACATAATACTTTGGCGCGATTTATGTCACTAACTGCATACGATGGTACACCGATAAAGTTTTGATCATACCCCTCTTTCTGGTGATATGAATTAAATGCTACAATCTCAACCAGTTTAAGCTGTGGTTTTGGCGGTGGTGGTGGTTTCGGTGGCGGTTCTGGTGTTGGTGCTATACTCCCATTTACTGTGCCTACTGTACCAGAAGCATTTTTGTTTAAAATATGCTGATTTGTTGATAATACACCTAAATTAGAAAGGCGTAAATATCTAGTTCCACTCATTGTTGTTTGTTTTGGGGTCTTTGCATAATCAAGGAAACGAAGAACGCCCTTATCGTCTATTTGTATCATATCTGTTTTCGAATTGCGCGATATAACTGTATATGGTCCACCAACCTTACCAACCTGTGCGCGTTGGTCCTTGATAATAAGTTCATAACGGCCATTTTCACTTATTAATGGACGATCTTTATGAACCGTATATACATCAAAATCATTACCCCTTTCTAATGCAAATATACTATCTGGACGCTGCCGACCGTGTTTTGTCATGAATAATTTTGCGGCCTCGGCAGCAAGAGCTGCAGTTGGGGCTGTTATCTTATATATCGCAGGCAAACGAGTATTTCTTTGTGCGGGTATAATACCCTTTCCTTCAAGTAGAGCTACACCTATAATACCCTTTTGTTTAGTTTTTTGGATCATATCATACACATCATCACCGACCTTTTCTATTATTACAGAAGATATCCGTCGTTCCAACCTATTGCCACGTAAGTCTACTTTTCCAATGAACTTCTCGGAGTGACCTTTGAAATCGTGATTTTCAAATGCATGCACAGAATATCCACGATGAATAAGTATAGACGAAACACGATCATTGAGATGACCTGGTAGGTTGTATTTCCCCACTCCATAACCAATACTTGCATTATTCTCTCGGGATCCAATAGGGTGTTCATGTAGAATAACTACAGATTTAAATGGTTGCGCCGCTGCGTTTCCAGGAATATCTTTAAAGAATACAGAATCATCATAGTGCTTCCATGATTCACTTGATCTCGGATTTCCCTTAAAACCACCATCTTCTGAAACAACTTCCGTACCAACAATATATGCACCTCGTTGATCAAAATATCGACCAGTTCGATATGCTCTTTCAAAATGCATAAACATATGCCATTCTTCTGTTGTATTAAATGTTGCAAGTTGCACCATATACCGATTTGCCATTTTGATATGTTCATCATATGTTCGCATAAAATGCCATGGAATATACCATACATTTGTAGATTCATAGTTGCAAGATGGGATACGAGGAAACCATTGTTTCATTTGTCCAGGGGGTAACACTAACTTTTCCGTCATTGGGATACCATGTCCGGGTACACAGGCGGTTGATTGAGACGAACTAAACTTACCTACATTATATACACACCCATAAGTATCGCCTGGTCCACCTCCCCGCAATGTAGCGCCGTTTGGGCATGGTGTATATTTTGAGTTAGCTTTCCATCCCTTGTGAAATTTCAATGATGCTACGCCATTTGCATGCTTTTTTGTTATTGTACTAATCAAATTATCACGTTCTACTTTTTTAGCATTAATGTTCGCAGTTACCTTGGTTGTACAATTTGCCAAATCAGTTGATGTTTTGCTCCCGCATCCATATACACCTGCCAGCTTTTTAATCTCGACATCACGTTTTTTGTGGACTTCAACTGCCTGTTGTAGATCAGACTTTTGTATAATAAGCATCTCTTTTTGTGTCTTCATCACACTCAAATCGTCTGCGAGTTTACTAATATCATTATCAAGACTATTGTTTTGTTCCTCCAAATCTTCAATTTCACTATCCTTCTCGAATTGAAGCTGTTCCATCTGTTTTTTATGTTTATAAATCATAGCATTACGCTCATTCTCATCATTTTTAAGCATTGCCTTGTACGACGCATCTTCTTTTGCAATAAAACTTGCCTGTGAAGCCTTGCGTGCATTTATACTTGCACGTTTCGTCTTTTGCATATCTGCAAGTTCATTGTTTTTATTTGTTTCGATACTTAGAAGCTGAGCAACATGTTCGGATTGTGCCGTTGCACGTTTTTGACCAATTACTTTAATTTCGTCATTTAGTAGTTTAATCTTTTCTTTTACTTCATCTCCGTCCTTTTCGGCAAGTGGTTCGAGTTCAGCAGTTACTGTTTCAATTTGTTTTTCATACTTTAACAACTCTTTCTCCAACTCACCAGAAAGAATATTCTTACGTGTTTCAATATCAGACGCAACTGTTGTTGCTAATTTAGAATATGATTGTTCCATTTCCGCGATTTCTGCAGCGTTTGATTCTTTGATTTTATCAAGTGTTATCTTTTTCTCAGCCGCAATTTTCTTCATCGCTTCTGGCGAGTTGGAAGATAATGCATCGATATTACTCTGATACACTGCAATTAGGTTATCAATCTCTTTTTGTTTTTCTTTCATCTTTTCGGAATTCGCTTGACGCATTTGTTCGCGTTGAAGTTCTTTTTGTTTTTGAAGTGCCATCATTTCTTTCGTCTTGTCGGCAATATTTTTCTCCAAATTGACTGATTCCTCCTCGGAATCCTTTAGTTCAAGCTCGGTCGCTTCGAGTTCGGCGTTTAATTCGGATAATTCGGCATGTGAATTTGAGAGTGATGCCGCTTGGGCACCGATCTCCTTCTTTAACTGTTCAATTTTGGCAAACATACGTGCTTCTTCGTTTTGATTACTCCAATACATGTATATAAATAGTAAAACGACAGCAAGTGCAATAATAATTTTTAATGATAACATTAAATACCATCTTAGGTTGCTTTTACCGGCGGGCTGTGTGTCTTTTTTACCCTTCGTTTTTGTAGAAGTATTCTTCTTTGCCGCCATTTACATTAAACAATACAAAAAACATTTTGGGTATATGTGCAGGGGTCGCCATTGATTCGTTAGCAACTTCGATTAAATCTTTCATGTTTCTTTCTTCATAACATTATCAAAAAATAACGAAACGCTCTGTTTATTCAACTTTTTTTGCTTTTCGTTTTCTATATAAATATATACCACCAACAACAATTACTAACGCGCCAAATACACCAAACCCACTACTCACACCAACCAAGCTCTTTTTTGCATCACTTAGATCATCTGTTGCTTCACCCAACTCACGTTTTGCTTCCGCTAAATCGGCTTCTGATTCTTTTATATCACCCTCTACTTTTAGTATATCAGTCTCTAAATTCGCTTTTGTATTTTTGCTTGTATTAATACGTATATTTAGCTCATTTATTGAGTTGTCTAACTCTACAATTGCAAGATCTTCCGTACTACAATCCTCTACAGTTTGGGTTGTTGTACCAGGGCCAGTAACGGTTGGGGTGGAATCAGAAGTACGTGAATAATAATAAATTCCGATCGCAAGTCCTATTGTAATCACACCAGCAATCACATAAAATTTGTTAGTAATCACAAAATCTTTTACTTTTTGAAAAGTACTCGTCTTAGTTTCGGACACACTTGTCGTTTTTTCCGACATACTTTTTAATATACTTGTTATAAAATTTACAACAGCGCTTCCAATTCATATTTAGCTATACGACGCCGTATCTCAGGACTAATTTTATTAGTTTTTTCCACTGTACCGCCTGTATTTGACAGATTTAATTTTGGAATTGATATGGCTGTCGATGTTGCTTCAGTTTTCGGTTCAACTTTTGGTTCATCATTGGATGGTGTGTACACTGGCATTGTCCATGTATCAACCGGTTTCTCAGTTGGGGATGATTTTCGTCGCTTCATATACCAGATTACACCGATTACAACTAGGATTAATCCGACCATTCCACCAAAACCACCAATCACACCACTTAAACTTTTGCGTGTCTTTTTTATGTCATCACGTGTTTTTCCCAATTGAATCGTTAGAGCATCGATTTGGTTTTCAAGTAATTGCCATTCGTCTTTTTTTCCAGTCAACTCACCATCAAGGCGTATAATTTGAGTTTGTAATGAAGCCAATTCTAAACTTCTTGCATTTTTTATGGCTTCCTTACTTTTAATAATTGACTTTTCCGCAATACACGCCATTTATTTTATACAATTAAAATTATCACTCGAAAACTTTCAAAAGTCAACAACAGGTTGATTTGCCGCTCTCTCCTTCATATCTCTTCTTTTTCTCACAATGAGTATTGCAGCAATAATAACGAGAGGTATTCCAGCAAAGGCACTAAATCCTCCAATCACTCCACCTAAACTCTTACGTGTCTTTTTCAACTCATCACGTGTTTTTCCAAGTTGTGCACCCAATGCATCCACTTCATTATCCAACTCTACCAAATCCTCTTGTTTTACAGTTAAAAACGCTCGTTTGTCTGCAATTTCGGCAGTTATATCACTTAGAGTAGTTTCTGTCTGTTTAAGTGTAATCTCTTTTGACGCAATTAAATTGTATTGTACTGCACATGCCATTTGTTTTATTGAATATATTTTATTTTTTAATAATAAATCAGGACGATTTCGGTGCCGCTCCACTATATTCTGTATTAGTTGATGGTGTAATCTCGAAGGTGTGCTGGTATATTAAGGACATTTTTAATAAACTGAGGGGACCATTCTATCTCTTGGTCTCCAATCCGTTCTTGAATATTCATATCGACGTCATGTTGTAAATCATTCAAGCGATAATAATTTAATCCAAATACTTGAAACGTAATACCAGTTAAGCCATAGAATCGTTTATAACTGCTACCATAGTTTAAAGTTTTCCATGGCCTATCCGTATATTTTTCGGACATGTTGGTGTTATTTGCAAACGCATTTTTAATCGCGAGAACCGCACCGAGTGCATTTACATGAAACTTAATATTTACATCAACTACCGGATGCACTATACCGTCCTGTTCTACTTCTGACAGGTATGGCACACTTACGGTATAAATTATTTCACTATAACAGCGTTTCACTGGTGCATAATTATAATATGCCTCTTGCATTTATTATTTAAATAATAAAATAGTTGTATGTTAATTAAAGTTTTCATTGTTACACATAAATATTATTTTTTGTATATTAAAATATAAAATACGGATTGTATGGCATCTGACTGTTTGGTACAGACGACGTAACACATGGTAATGGCTTATCATATCCCTCTACGTAGATTATATAAAAATTGTCCATAAACAACTGTGCCTCTTGACGGGTTTTAAACCCTGTGTATGTTTTTTGCGCGTCCGGGGACGCTAGCCATGGGGGTGGGACCGTGAATTTGTATGAGTTGTTTTCTTCGGTGATGAAGCAAGTTATGCACGTTTCGAGAAAGTCTTCTGCTTCTTTGTATGTCGGGAATGCATAGCTTTTTTGCTTATAATATTTTTGGGCATGTGATGGAAGGAATGCTGTATGCTTTTTTGAAGTTTTCTTTTGTTTGTAAATTTTACCAGTCCCTCGTACTCGTAAAGGTGGTTTAGTTATGTAATGCATTATTTTTGAATCATTTAGACAAGACAAAGGTATTTGATGGCCACGAATATAATTTTCATAACAGTATGTACGCATATTTACCGCATCATCATATGATGCAAATCCGGATAGATACAACTTTGATCTGTCAAGTGTCCATGATCGTGGTAGGTAAGTCGAAAACGTCCCAGTTTTAGATTTTAATATGCATGAAGAAAGATTTATCCTATCCCTGTATGTAGCACACAAAGAACTTGATATTTTAGTTCTCATTTCATTTGATATAATTTTATTTTTTTCCCCTCCTGTTGTGCAATTGTATCCATTTGGACCAAACGTATCATATGTATCAACCATAAGTTGTTCATAATATGGCATATCTTCAAGTTTGCACTTCAATAATATCGTCACTTTCATATTATCCCATCCATACTTATCAATTGCGCGTTTCAATAAAGTACACTTTGTAGATATTTTTTGATGACCTTTCATACGTTCTTCAAAATTATCAGTTTTTCCTACATAACCCTTACCACTCGGGCTTTGGATGTAATAAATTATTCCAGACATATGCTTAGTTTAAGTAGATAAAAAATAGTAAAATGCACACGACCGGATTTGAACCGGTGACCCGCGAGGGACCGCATATCTCACATGATTAACATGTCTTGAGTGCGGCGGTTTAAGACCAGACTCACCCACATGTGCAGTATTGTCCATCCGGACTAGTGTCCCATGACAGGCTCGAACTGTCGCCAACTCGCTATCTCAGATTTTATGACAATCTCATAAGACGAGCACTCTGACCAACTGAGTTAATGGGACAAGTCCTCACACAGCCCTCGGTCGCTTTCGATACCACCAGCGGGCCTCCTGTGGCACCCGCTGGGCTCGATCCGGCAGCCACTCGGTGGCTGTCGGTGCACTAGACCAACTGAGCTATGCTTGGTGTTGATATAAGATATACATGCTATCTGCGATATATACTTTCGCATTCTAGCATAAGAAAATACAAAGAATCTCATAACTTCTCACTTTATACACTACAAAAAAATGTTTGCTTAATATAAATGGCACACCCAGATTTTTATACAAACGGCAAGTTTAATGAAAAATTAATTTCATTAATGAGCGCTGAAAACCGCATGGGTATTTTATGGGACTACTTTGTGTTGGCATATGAACAATTTACTAACATCACATGGGATTCATCAACTCGCAAATTACACATACATAATAATTCAGATGATCCACAAATTTATTTGGGGCCATCGGAAATTATAGACCAAAACGACGAAACAATAATTCGGAAATACCCAGACTATATGGATCTATGGCAAAATTTTATTGTAACTAAACATACCAAACATGCACAAGGACATCAAGATATTACGAATTTACTTGCAGAGGCTACCGTATTAAAACTCCTTGGTGATATTGGTGTGGGTGTACCTTGTAATATCACACCCGTTGTACAACTCGACAATGGATGGGAGACTAACATTTTTGTAGCGCGCGATAATGATACTGGTGGTGTCATGATTATTATGAATAGAATGAGTTGTGATTTACAATCTGCAAACAGTCCAGATATTGGATGGGATTTATACAACAATCTTTTTACACCAGACACAACTCCACTGCAAATTGGAGTTGAAAACCAACTTGTAACAAAAATTGAAAAAATGGTACAGTTTGGTATTACATGCACCGATCATAAGCCACAAAACGTGCTTGTTATATCATCATCTATGATGAATGACGCAAACAATACGACACGTAATTATCGTGGCATTACTTCAGCAACGAATTCAGGTCTATCTAGCGAGGATATTTTGAATGTATCAAAACCGAGTACTCCATACGGAGTTGACTTTGAGTATAATGTTTATCTTGCCGATTTTGATCCTGAACATTGTTGTCGTCTCATGGGGTTCATACATGATATGTATACGCATGGTTTATATACACTTGGTATTGAGGACAATGTGAGTAATATAGCATGTGGCGTACACAAAGATGATATATCATTGTACATAAATCTTTCTCTTGGAATGATTGCAACGGTTACAACACCGGACCCTCTTGGTGACGCATTTTTACGACCATATGTTGGTGAACTCTATAAATATATCCAGTATATTGAAGATTCTTATAAATCGACGAACAAATTACCGGAGCAGATTTATGTCGATAATATTTTACATTATTTCAAAACATTTGCAAAATCATTTAGGGACCATTTTCCTATATTAAATAAACGTTATGGTTCAAGCAAAAAACGTTCACGTTCAAGAAGCAATCAAGGAAACTCCAACAAACGTATACGATAAAGTGTTAATTATTTTTTGGGTTAAATGATCCAGTCAGTCTATAAAACTCCGATGGGAAATATGGAAATTGTGGAGATAATACTAAAATTTATTGAGTTATTGGGCACTCAAACATAAAAACCTTATTGGTATATCTAAGCGACCAAGACCCATTCTTCGTGTCCATCTTTATATGTAAAAAAAATAAATCGCAGATTATAGCACTACAAGTTGGCAGAATACATTGGCTTATCTTTTTGTTGCTTGGTATAAATTGCGGGGGCATGGACTGAAATGTGTTTATGACTCTTAAACAGTGTTGATCCTCTATCAGCTAGTTTGGGATAGCGTGTATTCCCATTTTGTAATATTTTGTCATATGTGAGTGTATGATTATGCAGTGTATCTGTATACATACTCGATCCATAATCTGTCGTCTCAAATACTCGAGTAAATGGTGAAAATGCAACCCCAGCAGAACTTACATGTGGATTTGTAGTTCCCTTTCCTTTAAATGGTTTTGCATTTTTTAACTGTGTTGTATAATGGTCACCTAGTGATTTTAATAGAAACTCATTACCGCCATTTTGGTCCTTATATAGATCAAACTCAACCCCCGTAAGTTTGTCATCTCGGTCAGTGTTATCGTTTGCCTGACCTCCCATAAACATTCGATATAACAAATACATAAGTACACCCGTCAATACTACTAATAGTATGGATTCCACAATTACAATAATTCTCAGTGTATCCATTTATATTTGTGTAATGTTTTAATTACGACAAGACATATCGGCCCGCTTCTGGGACAGATTCATCGGTTACCCCGCCAACCGTGTTTGCGGTTTTGTCAACACACGAACTACGCAACGGAAAGCAACACCTGTTTGGTGTATAATGAATACCAGAACAATCTCCCGCGGCAATGCAAGCAGATTTACATTGATCCACCGTAACGTTACACCATCTCCATCCGTAATATGGCCTATCGTCTTTTTTCCACGTGTCAATGTCACCATGATCGTTTTCATTGTATCCGTCGGTTAGATTGCCCTCAGTGCACATAAATGTAGATTGATCTACATTGCTCCATGTTTTAACCGGCTCAGATTCAGTTGTGGTAACCACGTCACCCGATGGCATACTTGCACCCATCGGAGATGGAATTACTTCAAACTGAAGTAGTGCACCAATCACAACGATTGCAATAATTAACGCTATCAATATCTTTTTTCGGAAGGACAATTCCTTAATCTTTTGCACAAAAGAGTACATGTGTATCACTATTATATAGCAAATAAAAATATGGCTCAAAATATAATTGTAAAAAAGGTTAAAACCTCCTAATGTGATTCGAACACATGCTCATGGTATCAAGAACCATTGTCCTTACCGCTAGACTATAGGAGGACGCTCCCACGGTGTGAATCGAACACACAACCTTGCGGTTAACAGCCGCACGCTCTGACCAATTGAGCTACATGGGAACTGCGATAGCATTTCTGATTTCGAACCAGCAGACACTCAGTGACTGTCGGTGCACGAAACCAACTGGGCTATCGGAAATAACTATCTAATTTAGAAGTAGGTGAAGTGCCATATAGGTACTCCATTTTCAATCTTTTTTCGTAATTGGATACGTACGGATTGGTATTTGACACAAGGAAGTCTTTTATATGTCATATACAAAGATGAATATATTAGAAAAACTTGTTGATCCAAACACAAAATGCAAATCAGAACTCACTAAGATTATAAACAACGCACAAAGTGGAGATTTACTTTTTGTTCGCAAGTTTGGTGTGCCGTTTTTCCATCTTCACGTTGGACTTGTCGACGGTTACGGTCATGTTGTAGTAGTTACAATAGATGAACATGAAAACAAGTACATTATTGAATCCGGACTTATCGGAAATCGTAAACTCTTACTATCTGCATATTTACAAAAAACACCATACAAAGTTATCAAGTTATTTCGTCCATCCATTGATATTGATCACAAGTGTTTATGGAAACTAAATGAATATCAATTTAAATATTCACCTATTCGTTCGAAATTATTCGGTAACAGACATTCATGTACTAGCTTTGCGCGTCTCGCTCTTTCAACGTGCAGTGAAATGACATGTCATGACAATTGGAAAGATGGAATTCTTCCACTTACTTTATTAAACGACGTTTCTGGATATGACATATTGCAATGTGGCGACGAATGGTATGTGTATAGAATTGTTCTTATTGCATTGATGTATTTTACATTTGCACATGTCGCATCGTATCACATATAAAACATTTTATCTATATAAAATAAATGGAACAACATAAGAACACCCTTGACTGGCTTCATAACAATGAAGCCGAAATTGTACAAAACGACGTTATCGATGATCATATTGAATCGAATACAAGACGATATGACATTATGTTAGCAACACACAGCACATTTTCAATGTTATATGTCCCGGCACGAATGATATATGCAAATAATCGATTTTACATTAATAAAAAAGAGTATATTGTTAAAAAAATTAAACCAAAATATTACGAAATTGTATTAATGCCATTAAATAACAGTGGGTTTTGTGTACATGCTAGGTTTTTAAATAAGAAAGAATTTTTAGAATGCATCAATCCTTATGACAGATACGCAATCATAAACTTGACAAAGACATTTAGTGTTCCGTTAATCCCCAGATCTTGATCTTTATCAACGTTAAATTTGATGAATGGGTTTGCAGTTGGAATACCCGGTTGTTTTGGATGCTGCACTACATCAATACGAATCCCATGTTGTTTTGCAACATCGTGCTTTATTTTTTCAAGTAACTCGATGTTATACATACCATCGTTGTCCCGGATGTAAATACAATACAGTGGTGTAATTGATAGATCCACATCGACCCGTGAAAAATTGGAAAGTTTACCAAGCATTACAGACGTGTACCGCATCACATTATTTAATTCGTGATATGCATCGGTGTCGCGTTCAATTATATCAAGAGAAGTACGAATTGCAGACGTGCAATATGCAGGTAAGGATGCAGAAAAGCAATATCCCGACCCATTGAGTACTTGGTGTGAAATCATGTCGCCAACACCGGCACAAAATCCACCAACTGATCCAATTGCGTTTTCAAACGAACCAATGTATAAATCAACTTCAGAATGTGGAACATTATAGTGATCAGGAGTACCGAGTCGGTGCTTACCAAGAAGACCAAACCCATACGAATCATCGCAAATCAGACAAAACTTATATCTGGAACGCAATGCGATAATACATGGAAGATTAACAATGTCGCCAATGTTGGCATATACACCTTCAACCAAAACATAGACGGTTGCATCACCGTTCGGATCAAGTTGTTTTGCGTATTCAAGTTGCTCAACGAGTGACGAGATATCGTTATGCTTAAACGAAAGTTTGCTCGCACGCGACAAGACGATACCGGACTTTACGGGTGTAGACACGAGTTCGTCATAAATCAAAAAGTCGTTTGGTTTTGCAAACGCTTTTACAACAGATGACACGACAACAAGACCATATGAATATATAATTGCCTTTTCAACATTCAGTTTTGTTGCAAGTGTGGATTCAAGATCCATGTGAATGTCAAGCGTCCCATAAAATCCACGCGGTCCACATGTACCACATGAATAAACGTCGATTGCATTTTTTGCTGAAATAATCACATCAGGGTGTTTGTGCATATTTAAGAAACTTGTCGTTGTAAACTCCGTTATCGTTTCGATCTTTTTCACCGAAACGGTGTTCCACAAGTTGCTCACCAGATCCGATGGTGGATTTAAAACAACATCGGAGTGAAAATCATGCGTGTTCTTTGACTCGGCGTATCCCGACACTTTTCGTAACTTTAACTCTCGACTAGTTTCATCGATGACCATGAGTACATAATCAAGTTGCTCACGTGTATGTTCGCTTGAAATGCAAAAACGCGCGCGAGATTCCAAAAATGGCGTTGCCGGATATCCAACAATCACAATGGCGACGCCTCGCGCAAGACATTTGCGCGAAAACTCGACGAGTCTGTCGGGACGTTCAATTAAAAACGGAATAATTGGGGAATCAACGTCACCAAGTACCGGATATTTCATTTCCATGAGGCATTTGCGAAAGTAATTTGCGTTTTCACGAAGTTGCATTGGTTTTTTTGAACCTGCAATTAGAATCTCGAGTGTTACAAGTGCTTGCATCACTGCTGCATGCGACATTCCAGGCGAATATACACATGCAGTTGCGGTTGCGCGGATGCAATTAATAACGGGTCGCGACGCACATACATAACCACCGACTGATCCAAATGATTTCGTAAAGGTTCCCATCATTACATCAATATTTGAAGTGTTAATATTGAAATGTTCAGCAACTCCACGGCCCGTTGGTCCAGTTGCGCCGATAGAATGTGCTTCATCCAGGTATAAATGCGCACCGTACTTGGTTTTTACTTGAACAATCTCATTGAGATTGCAAAAATCTCCTTCCATTGAATAAATACCTTCAACAAATACAACAATCTTGTCCCAATTACAACAAGACGTTTCACGAAATAGGATTTCTTCTAGATCAAGCGCATTGTTATGCTTAAACACCTTTACTTTTGCACCAGAGAGGCGAATTCCTTCAACAATTGATGCATGATTGAATGAATCCGACAATACCAGAACATTTTTTGGATCAACGCCATCCGTTAAAAGTACCGGAATCACACTCGTATTTGTTGCAAATCCCATTCCAATGACAACTGCTGCGTCTTTGTTTAAAAACGTGGCAATTTTCGTTTCGAGTACAGATTGTAAATCATTTTCAGATCCATCACGAACCGATGTAGAAGCAACACCATATGTTTCAATTGCTTGTTTTACTTGCGATGTAATTGTTTTATCAATACCACCAAATCCAAGATAGTTGTACGATCCCATGTTAATACATTCACATGGTTGATCACCATTTTCCGGTTGAACAGTAATTACTGTTGATGCATGGCCATGAATTGGACGACTCCAACAATCTTTGATTGGTGTAAAGATGTGTCTATAAAATAATTCATTCTTACTACTAGTTAAACCTGTATTCCCGGATAGATAATTTCCTGAAAATAGTTCTTGAAAGATGCTTTTTATGAAAATTTTCGAGAATGCAAATACAATTGTCATAAACTTGGCATATTTGTTAACAATTGTCGGCAATGCAATCATACATAAACATATGAATACGGCCGTGTACATCCTTCTATAACACTATCCCCACAAAAAATTCGGATTGTCCGTAAGAAACTGTGTTACATCCCACTTTGTTATGGGAGATGGGTATGTACTATAATAATCCTTTCGTTTTGGGGAATCAAGTGAAGTTGATCCATCCAAATCTTCCTTTAGTGCAAGGTGTGTGTATTCATCTTGATTTAAATTAGAAGTCCATGCGCGATGTGCGACAAGTGCATCGGTGTAATTCGTTTCGTACTTGGCGAATTCACGACGCGTACGACGAATGCACCCACGACACGCGCGTCCACTTGCTGGAGCGGGGTGCATATCGCAAGAAAAACAACGTGGAACGGCTTCATTAATTCGTGTTATACACGAAGGGCATCTACCATAAGTATACGAAGATACATAATGCTTACGTTCCATTTCACGTAACGTAGCACATACACACGTCTTAGACATATGAATAACTAAACGCGAATATTAGTATTGTGGAAATGGAGGTGGAGAAATTGGTACGGGTGATGGCAATGGAGGTGGGGAAATTGGTACGGGTGGTGGAAATGGAGGTGGGCGAGGATTTAATGATAATATAGCTGTGAATAGTAATGTTCGAAGTAGCATTTTATTTTATGAAATATAAAAAAGTGTGAATATAAATGAACATGCCATCACATAAACTTATATCCTTATTATATCATTATTATTTTATTAACCAAATATAAACAATGTTTATCTTATTCGCAAGCGCATTTATTAACACATTTACAACTACAATTCCAAAAATGGATTATGATGCACCGTCAAATGAAGTTGGGTTGCATAAGAATGATGAGTATATTGAGCATGTACCAAGCGAGTATGACTACACGTACACTTATAATTCATTTAATGTGGACACATATTCATATGGGAGTGAAAATTACTATGTGATGACGATAGTGTCAGCTATACCGGGTGTCATTGATTCGGTTAACACATCAATTCGCTATCTAAACTATCAACTAGATAGTTTGCATCACTATATGGCAGAACTTTCCTTGTATATGTAACTAAACTATTGAACAAGTTCGCCTGTTACAACTGTCGCTTCTTGGTGTGCTACTGAATTGAGCGCACCACGTAGACGTAGCAGCATTCCATCGAGTTCCGCATGTAAGTCACGTTTTAGCATTGAAAAAATACAACCAGTCAAGAAACACAATGGAGCTGGTATGAGAAAATCCATGTCAACTTGAATTGAAATTACATTTTGTTCATTGATGCGATCAAGTGATACCGTAAATACCACATTTGTAGAAGATACGTGTACGGTTGAATTACCAGATCGTTCACGTGTAGTAGTTGTATCCATAGTAAATGTATTGTTTTTGATAGAGGTAACTGTGTATGTTGTAACTAGCACAACCGTAAAACGCCTTCCATCTTGATCAGTGTGCATACAATTCGTTTTTAAAAGAAATCGATCCGATACTGAAAGTTGACCAGGTGTTCCATTTAATTTTTCACTTGATAGAACATCTTTAACCCACATTGACGCGGTATCTTCAAAATGATTAAAAAGTCGCCAAAATGTATCCGAATTTCCAGTGATATTGTAACCATCGCTGTATGTATACTTGTTGGGATCCGGGTTACAACACACCTTAAACATCTTGCGAAACATATCAATATGAACTAACTTGCTTAGTGCAGTCCTGGGTGATATAGAAAGTAGTGTCGTTTTATAAATTGTCACAACTTCTATTGATAAACGAGTTATTTTTTACGTACGTACCATTGTTCCAGGAATGGGACTGATTCTATTATATCCGCTCGACGACCACGCGAGACACTTTCGTGCAAACATAACATCATCACTTGCCCAAACAAGTTCAGAACAACACGAACCGACATAATAATTCCCATTCGCCCCCTCTATATCCTTTTTACACAAACACGCACACGCAGTTGGCATGCAATAACAGTACCAACACACGCAAATATCATACCATTTAGATTTTGCGTCTTTAATCTTCATTGTGAAACATGACCAATTGCGCGATCGGTATGTACCAAACTTGTGTTCTACGTGCACGTCATGTGCCTCTGACATCATACCGGCACAACATCCAGGTGGCATGTACTTGCGAACAAGACTAATGTTTTGTAGTGGAGTACTGGGAACTTCGTCTAGATTTCCCATTTCAATTACGGCAGGTGTGTTATTTCTATAATTTTTAGCATGTGCAATTGTTCGGGTGGTTTTATTAGCGCCGTTTCGCGTACGCGGAACGTATGGCATATGTGTCTTACTATATTAGTAATAAAAATTAAATTGTACAATAACTTTACATGCATATAACTAAACATCGGTTTCATCATTTTCTACATTTTCTGTTTCTACATTTTCATCCGTATCCGGTTCCGTATCCGATGGTGCGCTTGTTCGATCAAGTAACTGTTCAAGCCCCGGAACATTTTTTACATTTTCGCGAAGAAGTTCTTCGTATTCTTCCAGTTGAACATCGCCGTCTTCGATGTCAAATGAACATGAGTCAAAATCATCGGAAAGCGTTCCTTTACTCCAGTCACGAAGACGACGAGCATATACTCGATAAATTCCAAGATTCATTAACGCGGTTGCTGGCATTTTCTGATGTTCCGCCGCCGCCGCCATTGCTTGTCGATATTGCATGCGCACTTGGAGTTTATCCATGGGAAAACATATGCTTTGCGATAGAACTACGAGGAATGCAAGAGCCATTGCCTTTATGTTTGTTGTTCAAAAAAAGTGGGAAGAATGTGTATCTTTAATAAGTTATTTAACGCCCCTATGGTGGTGGCGCTGGTGGTGGTGGCGTCGGCTCGGATGGTGGCGGTGGTGGTGATGGTGGCGCTGCTGGTGGCGGTGGGTACGCAAGGCAACCAGATGGATCGGACTTTACGACCGCAGAGTTAAAGTCGGTCTTACCAAGCGCCGAGGATACAAGGAGGATACCAATAAGAACCTTGGTAAATGTAGTGAGTGTAATGTACTTGAACTCACCCTTGACGTATAGAGATGGGGGCATCGCAACCTGGTACACCTGTGGGAGGAAGTTGGCAATGGAGAGGATGAAGAAGATGATAAATGTCGCCCAGAGCCAGTTTGGCGCCACGCACGATGGGCCATTAAAGAATGTCATGAAAAGCATGACCCACATAAAGGTAAATGGAATGACCGAAATGAGATGGGGCTTGGCACGCATGACAAAGCTTTCCTCCTTCCACGCATCAACGTCATCCTTTGGCTTAAGGTAGACATCAGTGAGGTAGAGAAGACTGGTGACGGTCACCGAAAGGCCCGATACGAGAACGAGCTGATTAATATCACGCATACCCGACGCAAACGCAACACAACCAGTTAGGAGAGTGGTGGAGAAGAATACATCGGTCCACCGGAATGGCGAGCAACCCTTCTCGAGCTTGGAATAGTAAGCATTTGGCCATAGCATAATGTTACCATAATTGAATACGGCGGAAATAATGAATGTCGCTATCATAAGCGCGGTAATTGGGAATGTACCATAAACATGGTTCGTTGGCGCAAGCATGTACGCATCGGCCATACCAGTGAACTCGGCCTGGACATTGTAAAGGTCGGGGCGGAGGTTTAGGTTACCGACAACGCCAGTGACAACCGCCATAGCGAGGTTGCATGTACCGGCAATAAAGTTCCAAATTAGGAGATGCTTAAGTGTCTTATCGGAAAAGATCATATTTTAAAAACAGGCGAGTATTCTATATCTTATACAATATAAAAAATTATTTGATATAGTTTAAATGTTTGGCATTATAATAGCAACACTTGGTATTTTTCGCCAACCACCATCTGATGGTAAATGGTGGTATGATCCGCGTATCCATAATTTAGGAAACATTGGTTCGTTTGGCAAGTTTCATGCAAACATTGCGGGATGGTGCACTGATGTTATTGATAAATATGCATACCATCGACGTAATATTCGCGATGAGATCCTATCCAATGTGCCATACCATGCACGTGTTTGTGATATGGGGTGTGGCGTTGGTAAAAGTACAACGGACAATATTTTAAGCATAGGAATTGATACATCCGATGAAATGTTGGCAGTTGCGCGAAAGAACAATAAAGACAAATTGTGTACATTTGCAAAAGGAAATGCAATTTCGCATGGGGAAGATGACGAGTTTGATTATTCGACAATCTTCTTTCTACTTCACGAAGCGCCACAGGAAGGTCGTATTGCAATCATTGAGAATGCAATGCGCATTTCAGAACGAGGAGTTCTTATTGTTGACATGCATCCCAAAATGAGAACACCACAGTCAATGTTATCAGGAGAGCCATATGTTCTTAATTACATGAAACATATTCGGGAAGATATTAACAAATGCTGTTACACAAATGACTGGTATATACACGACACATATACTCACATTGATAATTATGTTATGGTATGGGCATTACGTCCAACTAAAAAGATTAACACTCTGCCAACCGCAGAAGCAATTGTATAGTTTCATCCATATTCATGTCGGGGTTAACGGTCTTCCAGTCGCTTGTAAATTTTGGAACATATTTGAATATTGGTGGCGATCCAAACATTACTAGCATATGCATGTTGTGATCATCGGTCACTAATTGAATTTTTTCGTTTACTTTGGGCTCGGATAACCCAGCACGTGATGATTTACTTTCTACGATGACATGAATGCGCCCTATCATAAATGACTTTTTTGTCATGATTATACGAAAGTCTGGTGTATATGATCCGATATTGTAATTTTCGGGGGGTTGAAGAATAATACGTTCATAATCAACTGAAACCGATAGCCACGGGGGTTTGCATAGATTAAATGATGTAATAAATGAATCGTTTAGTAACTTGTAATGTTCTTCTTCACTCTTACTCCGCTGCCCCATACTGGTATAGTACGTCATGTCCATTGACTCATATGCCATATGTAGCGCATATATTTCGGATTTATGTGGTACCGGAATCATTTTAATTGCGACAATGGTATGGAGACCATAATAATTGTTTATGGCACCTTCACTTCGGATATAACGGACCTTTGTACCAATCTTAAATAGATTCACACAGTTTGATGGAATCATATACATTGCCATTCTTTTTTCAATGACGTGATCCTCCCAATCTGAATTATGATGAGCACGTACTGTAATGGAACCATCTGGGTGCTGTGCATACCATGCACCCGTGTGCACATGCTCTCCGCGCGTATTCTTCATATGGGAAACCTCCCCATTATCCAACCTGACTCCATCCCATGCAAACCTGATATGAAGTGGAACTTGTGCTTGCTGTGCATTAATCATCCTCATTTTTTCAGCGAAACTGAGAGACATATCCTTAAATTTTTATAAAGTATAGATCAAATAGATATTAAAATGTCGCCGTTGTCCAATCCCAAACATTATTCATACGTTGACTCTAAATATGTTAAACATATTACATATGACAAGAAATTAGCGGATAAATATAACATACAATCAAAATCATGGGGAGTTATTATTGGTATTATTATAAGTTTACTTATACTTTTAATAATCCTCATAAACACCCCAGGGTTTACCGAATTATTCGGAGAGGACAGTTATGGACCCGGTTACCGATACTGACGTTAACAATATGTCTGACTTGGTTCCCTATAAGACATTAACGCCCGGCTGTGATGATCATCTTGCGACACTTTATGAGTCAATGGCACATGCAGATATTGACAAGCCACCACTCACGTATACATTATACGGCGGTACATTCAATGGCATTGCATCTGGGCCTCAAATTGACGCAACACGTCGGTTTATGCAATCCACAAACGTGTATCTTGAAGATGAGTTTCGTGCCGGGTTTGTACTTGGCGATGAAATGGGAGTTGGAAAGACGCACGTGATTGCACTAAGTCTTGTTCAAACCGTATATGAACATTACATCACACATCAACGAATTGGTCGTCACGTTGTTGTTATTCCAAAAGACACGCTATTTAAGCCACTCAGTGACATCGTACAACGGATTGCAACGGTTCTTGGAATTACTCTTAATTTTTTACAAATTAAGGACATCTATACCAAGACAAATGATACATTTATTGTACGCCAGACGGATGGAATCGTTCTTGTAACATATAACGGGTATGGATCACATGTCAATCGTCTTGTCGAATGGATGGAACCACATCACACCCAGGCAATTTTCCACGATGAATCTCATCATCTCAAAAACATGAATTCACAGTCTACCGCTGCCGCTAGTATTATGATGGATGTGTTTCGTCACGCACGATTTATGTATTCGTCTGGTACATGTGCATCGACAGTAAAGGATCTCTATTTAGTTGGCATTCGAACCGGTCTATGGACAAAGTCCTCATTTCAGCATGTTTCAAAAACACTCAATGGACGTAACTTTTTTGCATACATTTCAAATCAGTTGGTTCGCAATGGGCGGTACATCAGTCGTCTATTATCGATCGAAACATCAGCAGAACATATTATTGATCATATTGAAATGTCCGATGAAAGTATTCGGGTGTACGATACATGCGCTGAACTCATGGCAAAAACGATGCGTATTATCCGTGCCAAAATTAGCGGAGACGAAAAGCGCATGCACCTAACTGCTCGTCTTTACAATACATCGCTTGCATTTTTCCGCGAAATGATGTTATTTGTTCGTCTTGATTATATTATCAAGACGGCGCGTCATCATGCCGAAAATAACCGCGCGGTAGTTATTGCAATTCAATCCACCGGCGAGTCATATGCCGACAAGGAAATCCAGGGGATTGCAAATACCGCAATGAATCTAATCAATGCAATGAAAGAAAAGTATCCCGGAGATAATCAATGGGACGAACTTAATGACGAATGGATGAATCTCGATCTTCCTCATCAATCCATCCTTGATATTGTAATTGATAGTCTTGGTGGTCTTGATCAGGTTGCCGATATTACTGGCCGTTCCAAGTATTGGGTACGTGATGAAATGGGCGAATGGGTCATGAAAACACGCAATAAAAATAAAATTAATGTTGATCGCACCGACTTTCAGGAAGACCGCAAGCCATTCGCCGTTATTTCACGCACTGCCAACGAAGGCATCAATCTCCATGCACTGTATGCACACAGCAAGCAACGTGTCATGATTCTTGCACAGCAGCCATGGTCCGCTGATCAGGAAAAACAACTTGAGGCGCGCGTTGCACGCACGGGCCAAACGAGCAATCCGATTGTCATTCACATCGTAAATACACAGCTATGTGAACTGACAGTTACTGGACGCCATGCATCGGGGTCAAGAAATTCAAGTTCACTCACTCGCGGTAATCAAGAAATTTCCGCAATTGGATCTGAAATGGAAGATGTAAATTCAATGCGCGGAGTGTATGCATGCATTCGTCTTATTGGTGATCTACAGGATCGCGTTGGTCTACGTACGCAAGAAATTCGCGCCGAAATGGGCATGAGTGATAATGAATTTCGTCTATATTGTGACGAAACCGTAGAACGACTTCGTATTGTTGGTGCACTCGATTGCATTCGTGTTGATAATAACAAACGCAAGTTTGGCGATGATGATGACGAACACGATGCTTCGGAAACGGATAAAAACGGCGCACACAGTGTGCGTCAATTTCTCAATCGGATTCTTCTATTATCAGTTAAATGGCAGCAGACACTTTACAAACACCTTGTAATTCAGCTACGCAGGGTACAAGAAACGTCAACACACACAAAACCAATCAAGCCCGTATGCAAAATCCATACGATTACCAAACTTCGCAATGACATTGAATTCATCCAGGTAAAATCCATTAATCTTTTTAGTGAGTTGGAAAATAAAAATGCCAAGTTCTACATGGATCGTGCCAACACAAATGCATGCGCACTTATCACGTTTGGAAAAGTCACATGGCGCATCGCACCGCGCCAATGTGTGCCGTCTAATGTTCCATTTTATGGCTATCATCAAGTTCATGTAGATGAAGCCAGGCGGGTTTGGGATCGCGGCGTAGAGGTTAAGCATATTTTACGAAACATCCTCGTTGACGAAATCTCCGAACTTAAATCAATTGTACGTGTTGATGCACCACTACAGCGTCTTAAGCAAATGGACGGTACGTCCATCCTAGGATTTAATATCCCATATCGTGCAGTGGATGATGTTAAAAATCATTATCGTGAGCATACAGTATAGTGTTAGTATTAATAAACAATATAATATAAATGAAGGCTACGAGTATTGTATCAATTACATTTTCGGTATTGTTTGTGTTACTATGTGTATATGCATTTATATGGTGGCGACGATATGGTCCCAAAAATATGCATAGCATAGACGGTCCAAATACACGTATTATAATACCAGGCGTACCCCTTGATCAACTGATTGATGGTACTCCGACTGGTAGTACTACCAAATGGATACATCCAGCCGATGAAATCGCATCGAGAGATACAGAAAGACAACTCAGTATCATTCGGGAAAAAAATGACAGTAGTACACCTCGTAAAAATCCGTTTCTTGGTTAAAGTATAATATAAAAAATAGTTTATATATTTATTTTTTACTATCGTCTATTTGTTCTAGCATTACGACCGCTTGTATTTTGAGCAGGTGCATTTGATGCACCCCATGCGGCATTTCCAACATTCATGAATTGTGACATTGGTCCACTTGTGGATGGACCGGTATTTCTCATATTTGACTGTGGACCACTTGTGGATGGACCGGTATTTATAAAGTCGGCAAATGGATTTCCATTTCCACTACTTTGTCCCGTAGGAGCAACTCGCGCAGTACGTGAAGTACGTCCAGATGTTCCTCTACCGGGACGCACGGTATTTGCAGAAGGTGCGGACGGTAAAATACCATCGAACATGGAACCACCAGTTTGACCGGTTGGTTCTGATGCTGCGGTAGGTCGTACGTAAGTTGGACGTGTATTATTACCAGCAGGTGCACCTCCACCGAATATTCCAGACATTACAGATGGTCGTGGAGTTGATGCTGCCGCCGCACTTTGTCTGGGAGACGGTGCACTTGGAGCACTTGGTGCACCCATACCGCCAGTAAATAATCCAGCTGCCCCACTTGCAAGTCCTGGGTCCAATCCATTTCGGCCGGCGGTATCCATTGCCTGTCTCTGACCGGCTTCAGCGGCGACACGTCCGCGTTGATCTGCAGGAGCTGATGCGATATTTGCAACATCACCCTTGAATAGATTTACCAGTGTGAGCAACCATCCGAAATTGTAACCATATCGACGCCGTAGATATACAGTACAACAGCCAAGGAGTAATACGACCACTGCAATAACAATTGGGATAACTGCAGAAAACTGACTTACATCCAACCCCGGGCCAGGCGGCGGAGGTGGAGCAGGATCAGGCGGTGGAGGTGGGGATGGTGGTGCAGGTGGTAGCAATGGCGGGGATGCTGGCGGTGGCGGCGATGGCGGAGGTGGTGATGGTGGTGATGGTGGAAGTGGTGGTTCTGATGGCGGTGGTGGAGCCGCCGGTGGGTAACATCCGCCAGTAAATGCTTTTAGGACAGGTCGCGGTGCACCTGATAGTTCGTCATTTCCAACACGACTATTATAAACATAAACGTTCCGAATACGTCCATCATAGAAAGTATTTCCATCAGTTGCATCGCCTTTTCCAAGTACAAGTGAAGGGCGTAATATATTTCGAGGCAGAGTAGCTGGAAGAGCGTCAGTTGTTTTAAATGGTCCGTTGTTAACACTTATAAATACAACACCAGTTGCATCAAAGTGCTGTACCACAACTTTAACATAATCCTCGACTCCAAATTGTCCAGTCTCAAGTGGCACGGTTACTCCACTCATCGGTGAATATGTGAGTTCGTTGTTAAAACTGAATGTAATTCTTTCTGACTCGTGATAAATATTTCCACCAAAGAATATAAAACCTTGTGTATTATCAATTTTATTACGTCTTATTTCAAATGAATACGTAATTGCGATGTCTATATCTGATCCAATATTTTCCAAACCAGACATTCCAAATAGACCATTACCGGTACCATCAAACCCAATTGATTGCACGCCACCTTCATTGCATAATGGAGGGAAACTGGGTAATGGTGGTGAATTGGGCGGCGGGGGTAATGGTGGAGGCAATAACGGCGGTGGAGGAGATGGTGGAGGTTGCAATGGTGGCGGCGAGGGAGGTGGCGATGGAGGCGGCGATGGAGGCGGACTTGGCGACGGAAATTGTGAACTAAATACTATATTCTGAACACCCCACGATGCAATAGTTGATGGTTTACTTAATCTAGTACTGATACGTAATGTTGCAGATGAACTTGTATGTGGTATGTAAATTTGAGTAGTAATTATAGTTTCCATATTACCATCTCCCTCATTTCCACATAGTTGTTCACCTTCATTTCCATAGAATATTTGTCTCCATACAACTTCACCATCAACCTGTACAAATGCGTCTGCATTACTTGTCCAACTGTCAATTTGCAAAAAGTCTAGCTGAATATACAAGTGTGAATGAACGGTGAGAGCTTCATATCTACGCTCTATGTATGAATTTGCTCCGAATACACCATATCCACCAAGTACCACATGCGGACCACATAACGTAGTCTGCAGATCTTCGTTACTTGTCCACACCAGTTCTGATCCCGGGAAAGTCGATGCCTGGACAAAATCAAATACCCCAGCCGGAAATGGAAGCGGTGGTGGAGGAGACGGAGGAGGTGGAGCGGGTGGTGGGTTCGGTGACGGTGGTGGCGACGAAGGAGGTGGCAGCGAAGGAGGTGGCGATAATGGTGGAGGTGGAGCCGGTGGAGGTGACGGAGGCGGTGGAGATGGTGGGGGAGATGGTGGCGGCGGAGGAGGAGGACTACATGTATACAATGCATGCATAACGTATGTGCTACTCCCAGCAGTTGCCAATCCAAAGTTTGCATCATCATCTCGTTGAGATGATGATAATATTTTACGATAAATATTTACATTTTCCAAATACATGAATTGTCCAGGTGACCATTGAACGGATCCAGTCTGTACTCCAATGTTCACTTGTGTATGCTGTGGTACGTTTAATATAAACTCCGTTCCGAATCTATCACCAAGCAGGAGTCCATCTCGATATACCGATATTCGTTGATCAGTTCCTTGTATTACACATACATGCCGTCTTATTGTGAAATCCATATCTGTAAATGTCTGTATTCTACCGATCGTATTAAGATTTTCTATTGTGATTATAAGATTATTCTGATCAACAACAATATTGAAACTGTCAACAATTTCTATAACTTGTAAAGACTTTTGTACTTCATTATTTACAACAAAGCATGTAGTGATTCCTCCATTTTGACTATTTATATCACCATATAGGGATGATTGAAATGAAGGCTCACCGTGGCGAAAACCATATGGACCACAGTTTGTAGGCGGTGGAGCTGCAATTGGAGGTGCTTTTGGTGGGGGCGCCCCTGGTGGAGGGGATGGTGGCGGATATGGCGATGGAGGCAATGGCGGCGGAGAAAACGATGCAACGTTTTCACAAACTGTACGAAATGATTGTGAACATACCAACTGATTTTCCCATGTATTCGGAACATCTGCTGTCATGTATGTACAATCACCACCAGAGTCTGCAGGAAACCCAGGCGACCAATTTGCATATTTTCCAGGTACAATGCTTCCTGCACTCCCACCTTGCCAAAATAAATCATTTTGTGGTTTCCATTCCCAATTGCCAACTGATACTTGATAGCCAGCTAGCCATATAGGTGATCCAATACCTCGTACTACAGTTGCTACACTGTTATGTGCTTCAATGCTAAATATTGAAGGAAGTGATCCACCTGGATATGATTCGCACATATCTTTTGCTTCTTGCCAAGTTCTTAATTTATCGTCAAAAATCAGTTTACCAAGCGGAGGAGATGGTGGTGGCGGAGGAGCATATGGTGGTGGTGGAGAATTTGGCGGCGGCGGTGGCGGTGGTGAAGGCGGCGGAGGTGAAGGTGGTGAACATGGAGTAGACGATGGAAATATATGACTTGTAGAGTCATATCCACATGTTGGATTACTTTCACATGCACCACCCCTAGAAGGGCCTAGTGTCAATTCGAGAAGTGAACATAACCGATATCCCGAATCAACACATGCGACCTGTGCTAGATATAATGTAGCATCCCGAGAGCCCGTTATACCGATACGGTCATTCAAATCTGGCTTTGAATTGGGACATAACGATATACCAGTACCTCCGTTTGTACAACACCGCACACTAAACGTGGCAAATTCTGCAGAATAACACTCTGTTGTAGCATCGTCGCATCCGTTTATACCCAACACACCAGTTTGAAGTGGGGCATATGGAGGAGGAGGAGATGGTGGTAATGATGGAGGAGGTGGTGATGGCGGCGGCGGTGGTGATGGTGGCGGTGGTGATGGTGGTGATGGGGGTGGCGGACTTGGTGGTGGTGGAGATGGAGATCGACTGAGTGGAGTAATTACAACGTTTTGTATACCCCATGATTCATCTGTAGAATCACCACCAAGCGTTGTTGTAAATAATATACTTATAGCGATACTTGTATGTTCAACTTCGAGCGTAATTGTTTCAAATACTTCTTCATGTTCATCGCTCCCGCAGATATCTGCTCCGGGTACACCAGCATACTCCCTAGACCAAACTCGAGTAGAATCTACATACAACTCGGCCAGCTCCCCGGGTTCCCATGAATCAATCTTTAAAAAGTCAAATTGAATTGTAAACCCAATATGATCATCCAAAGATGTATACGTTCGTTGCAATGACATCCCGCCTCCAAGTTTTTCATATCCACCCAGAATTGTGTATGGCCCACATATAGTAGTGTCAAGTACAGGTACCCATGTCACTGCATTTTGTGGAAATACATTGACCAAAGGAGTTTGCCAGTATCCAGGGGGTAATGGAATTGGTGGAGCAGACGGAGGCGGAGGTGATGGCGGTGGAGGCGGTGGAGGAGAAGGTGGAGGAGGAAATGGCGATGGTGGTGGCGATGGTGGTGGCGGTGGTGGTGATGGCGGTGGGGTGGGTGGTGGTGGAGACGGTGCGGATGCCTGAACTACCAAAGATTGTATAGCAGCTTCCGTAAGGGCACCGTCCCAGTATCCAACGGTATCGATTACTCCTTTAAATACACCTCCAGCAAACTCACCAGTACCACTAGTTCCACCAATTTCAAATCTACGATCACCGCCACTTGTTGTAATGTCAGCGTCGGTGACCAAATCCTCAACACCCGCTATATAAAGTTGGATTCCATTTGCAACAAGTACATGTGCAGCCACTGCACTGTTTCTAAATACAAGATCATACCATCTTCCAGCCAATAGTTCAGTCGTTGAAGTCGCTATATGCGTTCCAGATGATTTTAGTGTAACATAGTACTTTCCACCAGAGTATGATAGTCCAAATCTATACTTTGTCGGTACTGCAAATAATACACAATCTGATAATAAAGTATCTGAAATTCTTATTCTTGCATATATGGTGAAATCTATTGTACGACTTAACTCTATATTGTTTTCAATATTACCACCAGTAATATCATATTTTAAATATCCACTATTTCCAAATTCTAACGTTCTTCCGTCGGTTGTTCCAGTGTGGATATATGTTAACGCACCAATAGAAGATGATGCATATAGGCCATTGCCGTCGTTTTGTAGGCCATTTGTAACATAAAGTGCACCATTTCCAATTGGATTATTATTGCTATCGAATTGAAATGCATATCGTATCTTGGAACTTAATACCCCAATAGGAGGAGGCGGAGGAGGCGGTGATGGCGCCGGTGATGGCGGTGGAGGTAATGGCGGTGGAGGCGAAGGCGAAGGCGGAGGTGGCGCCGGTGATGGCGGTGGGCTAGGCGGAAATGGTGATGGAGGTGGAGGTGGAGGTGATGGTGGTTTGCTACATACTCCACATCTCACAGGACAGTGCATTCCATATACATGAGAAGAATCACACTGATTTGACGGTAAACTAGAACATGTAGATGGTCCACCGACTATAGATAATGCGGCATTATCATCGCGACATGTTTCTGCTGTCATTAACTGAATTTCATGCCCATTTGCGTTATCAGCGTCGTTAATCTGAATGATTATCTGAGTCGGAAATAGTCCCACCGCTGTCAATGGAATATAATAATAGTAAGTACCAACAGAATTGTCACCATATGCAACAAATGTTACTCGATCAATAAATGCATCGCCAACACCATACAACCAATATTGAAATTGTTGCGTCGTGCCAACATTGCGTAGTTTTATGCTTACTTTATATGCATCGGAATTTATGGTAAATCCCCAAAAATTTTGCGAACACGTGTTTTTTAATTCAACATAACTACTTGGGGTTGTATCACATAACAGACCATCAGTCGGATTACCACCTGGATTTACAGGAGTTACGTACCCAATAAAGTTTTGCCGACTCGTTTGTTGAACAAGTATAACATCTGCATTTACTACCGCAATAAATAACAGTGCAATAAATGAAAGCATATATTCTTTACGTATTATAGATAAAAAAACACTGTATGTAACACAACAATATTTACTCTACTTTTGCGACACGACGAACCCGACAAAACCCATTAATACGTGCATCAGTGATAAACGAATAAATTGTACTAACATAACTATCAAACTGATATAGTGAATCATAATATTCAGGGGCCATTTTGCGAAGGTCAGGAAGTCTGGTCCATGGAATGGACTTGAAATCATGATGTTCTACATGATAACCCGCGTTCCAAATAAACATATTGAATGGTCCATAATAAGAACTTGTTTCCTGATCTTCAGGCATTCCTGGGAAATTGTAATGTTCGGTAATAAAATGAGCAGCAAGTGGATGAATTCCGCCAGCAAGAAAGGCAGATAACATTAGATAAAGAAACGGAGCAATGCCATACATCATAAAGAATCCAATATTAAATGTCGTTTGAACGGTCCAATTTGCAAGAAGATACCAAGAAAATGGCATATTTTTGACAAACATCGGTCGGAGAAGATACGTAATTAGATTGGTTTGTAGCCAAATCATTTTTGCAAGTACTCCCTGCCGTGTAAACTTTGCTTCCATGACGGAAGGAATGTCCGGATCACCTCCTTCGCGAGTAAGTTCAAGATGATGGGACGTGTGATAAAACCGAAAACTCTCGTGATAAGCAACGATTGCCGGCGTTTGGATAACGTAGGCAAAAATTCGGTTGTAAAGTACTGATTTGAAGACTGTATTATGTGTAATCTCATGTGTAAAGAGAAAAGACGTTTGCATTAATGTCGCACCCACAAAGTATGCAGACAGTAAATACATAAACCAACTTAGGTTTACGGAATAAATTGCAGTAACAAGTTGAGAAGCAGTCATAAGAACTGCAAGATACTTTGTAATTGGTTCAATGCCCATAAGTGTTTTTACTTCTGGGTGATCTTTTAGAATTTTTTGCTTACGTTCAGCATGCCAATCGGCAACCTTATCCTCATTTACCCAAATATAATCGGAACGAGACATATGCTTTATTAGTTATTGTTGTATACACAAAAATGTTTTACAAATATAAAAAGATATCAAATGTTTTCACTCAACAACATCGTATTCATACTACTTATTATATATTCATCAGTATCATATGCAACTCCATCTCCATCTCCATCTCCACCTCCACCATCTCCACCTCCACCATCATTGCCTCCACCATCTCCAATCAACCCACCATCTCCACCTCCACCATCTCCAATCAACCCACCGCCATTGTCACCATCATCCGATGACGATGCAATTTATTACATCTATGCAATCGATGTAATAATACCAATTATGTTTATAGGAGGTATTCTTGTTGCTCTGTACTTATTCTGTTGGAAAAAGAGAGAACCATCACAGCCGGTCGTACAAACTGTGCCACAAAATGTGGAAATGCCAACGGTATATAATACAATACCACCTCTTGGTACACAACCCGCATCTAATGTAAATATTATAAGTACAACAGACAGTAACGGAATTACACAACCGATTACACCACGAACACCGCTTACTCAATCTACAACAAGAGTCGTAAATTTAGCGGATATGCAACCGACCGATACGAGAAATACAGAGAATCCGTTTATAACGATTGTTTAATGTTCCATCCATAGTGGACATTCTTCATCAAAATCACCATTTTCGTTTGTGCATGTACATGGTGGTCCGGTGCGATAATAATAAAATAATTCACCACAGTTTACTTTTTTTGGACCAAGTTTGCGATTGTCATCTTCAAATTGCGCAAATAGATTATATCCGAGATTTGCGCCTCCTTTACTTGCAGGAATGCAATGTCCAACTGTGCATGAAGTTTCACTATACGAAAGACCATAATTATTCATCGCTTTGCGGAATTTCTTATACGAAGACCCACAGAGTGCGGGTGCAATAAGTTGATTAAATGTACGTGCACGTGCAAGTTGAAGATTAGTATATGATGGATTCTTAATCGGTGTAAAACATACGCATACTTTTACAAGGAACGAAATGAGTAAATATGACTTCATTTGATATACACTTTACAATATCTAACGTTTGGGACTATATGGGACATATGGGATTCTATCTTTAAACGATGCGGACTCTCGTGGAATAAACCACGTATCTTCCTTGTTGTGAATTAGTGTCGCGGTACCCTTTGTTTTGATGATACGTGATGTTTCCTTTACCGAAATTGATTCAGGTTTTGGAATACGAACATCAAATCGTCCTGTTCCGATTGCAGACAACTGTCCCATCATAATGGAAGCAGATACCGAACCACTTACATCTTCCGATTCTGCAAAAATTGCAGCATCCTTTAGTACTTCACTTGTTTCTTCAAATGACGAACGAGTAAGTGGACCAGTCTTGATATTATTAAGACCATGCCGGTTCAGTGGCATAACATAACCACGAAGTGTCATCGTACTTGCAGTAAGTTCGATGTGCCGTGGATCAATGTATGATCCATCCGCAGTCAACGTAGAGTGGAGTTCATTAAAAATCACAGTGAGCGCAGCTTCGATTCCAAGAGTGTTTACGACATTATGGATATCGTTTGTCATAACCTTGGTCCAATCCACGCCAGGAATCGCATATGCTCGATGAAGAATGGTAGAACGTGTTTGAATCACATTCACAATTTCGTTTTTCTCTCCATTCCATCGTTCGATGCTATCAACAGCAGAAGCTTCGATTCCATTAAAGCCGCCCAACTTGATTTCGTGACACAAAAGCTTCACAAATCGAAGGACTGTTCCGCGTTCACACATTTCCTTGTTGGAAATAACTTCCGGGAAATGTTTCGATACATCCAAGATACGAATGCGCACCCACCAGTCAATTGTGTTGACCTCCGAGTACGACACATGTACATCAGTATCAATAATGTTACGGGCAAGCGACTTAATAATTGGTGCAATCTTAGCTGGGGTAAGATTGTAATCGTTTAGGAGGTGCTTGTTTAATTCAAGTACACCAACATGCATCGATGGATCTGACAAATCCGGCGCAAAATACGTATCCATCTTTAGTGCAAACTTTACGTCCTCTGGATACGATTCGTCAATTACGTCGGGTGGTTCAAGTACAACATTCATGTTCTCTGTAACATGTGACAACGTTAGACGTGTTAGTTTTGCGGCGATTGCCTTTAACTCTTCCGGCGTTTTGTCCGAGAACTCAAGCGTTGTCTGTGGGGTGCGAAGCTGCTTTGAATAACCCATAACTTCCTTTAGGCGAGGGATTCCCATTGTTACACCAGCATGACCGGTGCCAGCAGTATGGAAACTGTTGAGTGTCATTTGGGTAGATGGTTCGCCAATACTAAGTGCAGCAGTATTTCCAACCGCATCACCGCCTGCAACAACCGACGACAAACAACGATGTTTTACTTCACATAGAAATGCCTTAACATTCAAGTGTTCTGGAATATTTCCAATGCGCATGCACCATTGAATGTAGAGTGGGACCACATACTTACATACCGGATGTTTCTTTACAATTTCATGAACAACTTCCGATACGGCAGTGAGCAAGGACTCTTCATCAAACTCATGTGGCACATCGTTATTCCACGTGGCACTTTCAAACATCCGAGAAATATTAATTGGAAGTAAGACCACGTCCATTAGTGGCTTGTTTGACTGAGATAATACTTTTTGTGCATTTTCACGCAGCGACATGATTACATCGTATTCAAGAGGTCCTGCATTTCGCTTAATCTCTTCGAGTGTCATCAAAAGTGGTTCAACTTTAATTCGTTCAACTTTGCATGGGTCAAAATTATCGGCATACTTAAACTGCACGACCATTCCCTGTGCGTTACGAATCGTTCCGTCATAATTGCACATATTATCTTCACTTGCCTTTACAAGACAACGCTGGATGTAACCACTGTTTGCAGTTTTTACCGCGGTATCAACGAGACCTTCACGCCCGGACATTGCAGAAAAGAAAAACTCAGTCGGTTGTAGACCAAGCATAAACGAATTTTGAATGTAACCATTTGCGTTTACAGTCGCATGTTCACCATGCTTGAAACATGGCAGAGTGCGTCCAGACGTACCATTTAAAATGCGCGCACCGCCAACAATCTGCTGGCCAACTTGACCACATACTTGAGCAATATTTAGCGGAGACCCCTTTGAACCTGCTGTTACACAGGTGATGATTGAATTATCTGGCGGTGCATTGTTTTTAATGATGGTTGCAGTTTTCATGATGACATCAGAAAGAATACGTGTCGTTGCTCCTTCTGCCATTTCTTTAAGTGACTTTGGTACCTTTGATGTCAGAATCATCTTTGAATTATTAACCGCAGATTTAATGCATTCGACAACTTCGTTATGACTCTGTTCGTTTGTAACACAATCAGATGCACCAATCGAAAATGAATTCTTATATAGGAGCCACTGATTTACAACGCGCTGTACATCACTCAAAAATTCAACAGCCTTCTTTGGACCGCCATGTTCATGGTGAATAATGTCCGAAATTGCACCGGCAGTTGCGCCAAGTGTAGATTTAGATAAACGTCCAAAGAGGATTTGACCATTTTGAATTAGCAGATCTTTGGTATCATATGACGTAATACCCGAAATTGAACCACGTTGGTACATTAGAGTATATGGAAATACGAATGAAATTAACTGAGATCCTGTCCACAATTCTTTTGGTTTGGAAATTGCAGGCGGTGGGAGCATGGTTGTTCCATTGTTTGCAAACTTGACATAAATACGAAACCGAAGCATATCAGCACGTGTAAGAAATACACTTGGATCTGTCATTAGCCATGCACCAACAAGAGAATCCTGAACGATACCAAAACATGGTTTGTTGTTTTGTGCACTAATAATGTTGCGATTAATTGCCATGAGTGTTGATACTTCCGACGTTGCGCATGCAGATTGACAAACATGAATATTCATCTCGTCACCGTCGAAATCTGCATTGTACACTGCACATACAGACAAATTAAGACGAAACGTCTTTCCCTTGGTGAGAACAACACGGTGGCCATTGAACCCCATGCGATGTAGTGTTGGCTGACGATTGAAAATAACCCAATCCCCATTCTTTAGATGACGTTCAACGATCCACCCAATGCGCAAAACAATGTCTGCGCGATTTTTACACGACTTGAGTGAGATCAAATCACCTTCGGTGTTAATCACAGACTGTGCCCCAATGAGTTCAGTTGGACCATTTAGAATACGCGTACGAAGATCGGCAATATTACTTGGTGTCACCTTTTCTGGAACAGTTAGAATCATCGCAAGTTCGTATGGTACACCAAGTTGATCGACATCAATTGTCGAATCAGGTGTAATTACAGACCGACCGCTAAAATTTACGCGCTTACCCATTAAACAATTACGGAATCGCCCGTTTTTTCCACGAATTCGATCAATGATATACTTGCCATTCGCACTATTTCGATTGTTGTTTGCCATGGACGCCGGCATACCACCTCGAATTGCGGCGGGATTTACGAGACCAAATACATCTGCCTGGAGCCGATTCCATCGATCAATTAGATCCGGTGTCAGTGCATCGACATTTAAAAGACGATCAACAACCGTATATGTAATGGTATCTGTTTTCTGTGGAAGAACTTTGTTTGCGTCACATAAAAAGGTTGGTAGTCCAGAGTCTTCTTGTTTGTTCATGCATAAACGCAGTTCATTCCCGCGACGGTTAATTTCCTGGAGACGTAGTGTAATGTCATCCTGGCCTTTTGTACGTGATCCCTCTGCAGTAGAAATTGCAGGACGAATAATCGGCGGAGGAACAAGTACACTTGTTGCAATCAAATCACGTGGATGAAGACCTTTTCCAAAGAAATTCGTTGCGTCGGTGTCTTTGATATTGTCTAGAATTGAATATGCAAGTGCGGGTGTAAACTTTTGCATTGCATACTCTTGTTCTTCCTCGGATTCAAAACTCTTATCAACCCATTCTGTCTTTATTCCGAGGGGGCCGCGTACATAACTCGGACGAATGCCCTTGCAGTGCGGGCACTTTTTACGTGTACGTGCAATTGCATACGTATGATTGAAACGTGTCTTGTCGTCCGTATATTTTTCCATCAATGCTACCTTGTCTTCATCCGTAAGACAGATTTCAGAACAAAAAAAGCAAACAGAACGAAGAACCTTGAGGGTATGATCGATATACAAAGCCTGGTATACTGGTAATGGGAGCCGAATTTCACCATTGTGACCTGGGCATTTTTGCATAAGTTCATTGCAAGTTGTACAACGAATCCGACGATCAGAAGATCCCATTGCAAGTGAGTTTACGCCATTGTGAGTAGGGATCCCACGGGTATATAACGCAATTTCATTTACACGAGTCACCGCATTTTGACGGATAGCATCAGAACCATATACGGAAAAGTTTACCTTTTTAACAACTTTAGCATTTGTAGATAAACCATGTACGGGGATCATTATACATATACTTTATGTGTCCCGAAATACAAATCTGATTTGTATATCACTTAAGTGAACTATCGTCCTCATACACAGTGCTACTATCTTCTACTTTAGATTCGTCATCGTCATCGTCATCAGAATATGCAACATCTTCATCTTCTTCATATTCTGATCCTTCATTATGATCATAATATTCTTCTGGAACGTCATCTTCTTCTTCTTCTTCTGACTCGACATCTTCTACCTTTTCATAAACCAGCGTATTTGAATCACTTACACTATCATCAGTGTGCACAAAAATTTCGCCCAGTAGTTTAATTAACTGCGTTGCTTGTGAAACTGATGTAATTGTTCCTCCGATAAACTGCATGTAAACCGGAGAATTGTATAAATAGTTGTCAAATGGAGGAGGTAGGTCATAAGAAAGTAAAGTCGATTGCTTCACTGGCGTACCCGGTTGATCTAATGTATATATGCAAATCCTAAGTGAAGATGCTGGTGGTTGAATTACAACTTCTTCTCTCTTATAAAGAGTGTCAACGTCTACATTATTGACAATATTAATGCCATCATTGGTAATCTTACATACGGACATGCTTGTCTAGTATAATACCAAAATACAATCTGACTAACTGTATGTTTATCTATTCCGAATATAAAGAGATATCATCTTCAATGAAAGAACCATTTTATGATCGTATCAGATATGATCTGTATAACATCATAGCATACTCGTTAAGTTGGTGGTTTGTCATCTTTTTCGGATGGGCATTCTTTATTACATTAGACATTGCTGGATGTGCGATTACCGATTGTGATAACAACAATTGTTATCTTCCATGGCATTATACCAATATTGCAATCTTGTTTTACTTTGCACTCTTTTGTATATCAATCATACATGGCATTTGCACTGTTTCCACGTCACGAAATCTTACGAAACCAGAAAAAATTATACGCAGATGCTATATTATTATTCTAATACCAATTGCACTCAACCTTATTTTCTGGGGGCCGTTTATTTCCAACATTGCAAAAGGTCAGTATTTGGACAATGTTGCACCAATTGTACCAAATCATAAACACAATATTACATCATCTGATATCGTTGTCATTGGAAATGGCCCAATTACAATGGAACAGCGCAGTATTATCATGACATTAGATCACACACAAATCCATCGGTTTAATGGTATGAGTACTCTATATCCAGATGAACCAGTCGGGAACTTGTTTGTTCGTAAGATCAAAGATAATTCTGCACCTTCAATTGGAGTTGGTGATTTTCATGGGCTACAGCCACCAAATCAAGTATCACATCTTCTCGATAAACTATATAACCCATGGAGTCACGAACTATCCAAGCGTAGCCAATGTTATCGAGTAAATGATGCACATACAATTGAAATGTTATTCGCAGACACCACCGACGTGAACTTTTACAATGCTACAAATGGCTACCCAGCAAAAGTCAGTACATTTCCAGAACATGCGGTTCGTACAATGTCCAAATATGGAACAATATATCATCCGGAACGACTATCTTCCGGTGGTATTGTTATTTTGGGATCACTTGATCGGTATAAGAACCACATTCATACATTTGGTATGAATTTTGGAAGTTTATCGAATAGACATCCAGTACGATATGAACGAGACATCATTCTTAAAAATCAACATCGCATCACAGTACACAAAACACCATACAATACATATCATGATTTTATTACTGTAAAAAATTCATGGTTTCGTCGGGATCCTCGGGTTCGAGGATTTGCATGCGGGGAATGGAATGTATTGTGGTTGGATGAAACTAGATTTAATCCAGCATGGTGGGCATTTAATCTTATCCCAATTCCACCATTCTTTCGTGATTAATTTAATTAGAATTGCCTGATGTTTTAGCAATAATTGCTGCTTGTATCACCAATACCACAACAAGTATAGATAAGTGTGTATCAAAACACTTTGACATTTTATATTTACACAATAATTTTTTATATTTTATAATATAAAGACAATGGCCGGCCCACAGCCCGTATTTTATAATGATTCACTTATGTCATATTCAGAAAATCCAACCGTTTTTAAGGGAATTCCACCAAAAGGTGGTATGCGCTCGCGCATCGGTATCGGTGCTGCATATCGCGGAAGAAAACTTCCTGTAATTGAAGAAAGAGATAACAAACTTATAATACCAGCAGAAACTGCACGTCATTTATTAACAGATGCATACTTGGGTAGACCACTTAGACAAGACAGTAAAGAGTTAAACCTTGTATTGCCACCCGGTACAAAGGGAAGACCGTCTGGGTTTTATTCGTTTGTAAATGCCGCTACAGTGTTTAAAAGATTAACCGTTGCTGGCAGTCAACACGATGACCCATTTATCCATGGGCTCAGAATGAACGGCGACATAAAGCAAGGCGTTAATCCACGTTATATGACTCCATTAGATGTTGCAACGGAATTTAATGTAGAAACAAAAGTAGTTCAGGAAGGTTTAGCGAAAGCTGCTGCTGGATTTACTGAACTAGTAATACAAACAAAAAATCCAGCTGCTAGCATCAAAGGTCATAAAAGTATTATGTTTAATCTACCAAATCCATATGATACAACAAAAAGCAAGACATTTCCAGTATTTGTGATACCAGCTCATTTAAATGAATATATTCCTACCGTTATGGATCTATGTGAAAAGACAGTCATAAAAAATCTAAAATTAGGATCAGCGAGAAATGGCACAGAGAACAACCTTAGTAAAATGATGAATTATGCCGAATTTAGTCAAGATGATAGATTATTGAATTCCCTTATGTCATATGACGTTAATATGAAGTCCAATGTACCACGTTCAGCATATGCCTACTTACCTACAGTCCAACCACCAGAGGGAGGTGCCTCGCCTGTTCCGTTTACAGTACAACATACACCAACGCTTTCGGAAAACAGACAAGTCCCAATTATTCCAACAGGCGTAGTCAAGCGGGCAAATGATGGCGGTACCCCTTCTGGAAAACGCCCTCGTTCGTCATTATCTTCTGCATCTTCGTTCAATGCTGCATCTTCTTCCAATGCTGCATCTTCTTCCAATGCTGCATCTTCTTCCAATGACATATTTTCTGGCGAAACTGCGTTTCAAAGAACGACCGACGACGCTACAGCATTTAGACCAGTTTTAAGTGACAGTGACAGTGACAGTGACAGTGAATAATAAACTATATATACTTAAAAGTCATAACATGATTTATACTCACGAACACCATCTAATGGTACCATATCTAGAAATTTCTTTACTTTTTTCAAATTTTCTTCTTCTACAGACCGTTGCATTGGACATATCTTGTTTAATTCATTGTAAACTTTATTTTTACTTTTGAAATCAGTTGTTGCAGCAGAAGTCCCATTGATCTTGTGTACCTTGTCATTCCATATTTTACCTTCAGCATCAACTACTGCATCATATGCAACATCGTGTGAATGACAACACCTAGGTAAATCTGGCCGGAGGTACGCAAGTGCTAATCTAGCAGCAACAAGCTCTCGGCGTTTACGCATAAGATATTCAACTTCATATTTTAAATATGGACACCATGTCCACCAATTGGTATCAGGAAGAATACTAACCAATGCAAGGCCGTCAATCTTCATGTCGGTGTATTTCTGTATGATGTATGCGTAAATACCTAGCTGAAATGAGTATTTACCAACATCAGATTCAGTTACATGGGAAAAGAATTTAATGTTATTATATCCTTTGATTCCCTGTAACTTTTTTGCGCGTTTCCAGTCAAAAATCCAATACTTGTTCGTACTTTCAGAATAACCTAAGAAATCAATGGAACCTGCGAGATCCTCCTCTGGGCCATAAATTTCAAATTCACAACGATATCCTTTTGCGCCAATTTTTTGCATTTGATCACGTACGAAATGCATTCCAGCATGTACTTCAGGGGATCCATATATGACTTCACCATTGAAGAAGTTTTCCATCATAAGATGACCTTCTGTGCCTAAGTTACGAGCACATGGGTCACTCCAAAGTTGTACAATTTCTTCATCTGTCATAATCCTATCATACGTAAAAATCTTTTCAGTATCCTTTACATCTTGAATGTCCCCATACCAACCGGAAAATGTTGTTTTGTCGGTTTCCGTGTCATGTACAATAACAGAGTCACTTTCAATTACTGGATTATCTTCAGAAACTTCACGTGCAGCATGAACGTAATTATACCGTGGCCAATGTTTACGTTTCATTCCCATAATAGCATCGGTTGCATTAAATGGTTTCAGATATGGCTTCAGAACACCGGAAACGGATCCAGATGATACTCGCCCAAAACACACATACACATGTGGACCTTCATACATAACAACATTGTCATCAAAATATGGAATTGGATTCTTTTTTGTTAGAAACTTGTCACGATGTTGTGGTAGTACATATTCTTCACCGAAAGTAGTTGGGTAGTCACGGAATGGTGTATCTGTTGGTGACGGATATGTATACCGTGCCAACTCAGTTTTTTCATCAAACATATACATAAGTTCCGGTACTTCGGTCGTCATATTAATTGTTTTTTATAAATAGTATATTAAACATCCATTGTTATGAAATGGGTATATTTAATCACGGGGTTTATCGTGTCATATATCCTAACATCAGCTGTACTTAATGGAGCACATCCATTTTCAATACTGTTAACATCTTTACTTGTATTCCTTACACTATGGATTACACTACGGTATGCCGCATTAACTGGAGGTGCATATTCTGCACCAATCCCGTCCCTACCAGGCGAGGAAAACATGATATATCATGCACGCAATGATCTAATAGATGTAAATTATATATTAGCACAACGTTTAAATGAATGCAATGAGGATAAAGTTGCATTAGAAGCAAAAGTTCTACATCACGACAACGTTGCAATCCCCAATTATGCATATGCATTTAATCCTAAATATGAACAAGGAAGCATACGCAAAGGAAAACGCCCAACATATAACACACAAGATCGCAGAGACTATTGGTATGACAAGGCAGTCCAGGCAGGAGAGGTTGTTGGTGCAGTTGGAGGTGCAGGATTTGGTGCCGCAAAGGCGATTGGTGGATATGGATTGGGTATTGCAGAGAATGTCGCAGGTGATGCATGGGATGTTGCAGTTGATGCGGGAAGACAAAAAGCCGGGTTAGTCCCCAAAAACGGAGGAAGAAAGGGAAAGAAGGGTGGCAAAAACGAACACATTGGTAAAGGAAAGGGTGGTGCACATAACATGGGTATTAAAAAGGACGGAAACGCAGCACGTCCGGTTGGGCGTCCAAAGAAAACACGACCACCAGATGACGGTAAACCAAAGAAAAAGGGAAGGCCTGGTCCAAAACCAAAAAATTCCAAGGGGGATGTTATGGTATATGATCCGGATCTAAAGAAGTATGTCAGTCCGTAAAGTAATAATGCCTATTTATTGAAGGAAGTTTACGTTTTTTTGCAAACGGGTACATGTATGCGTTATCATACACTGGGTTCTTAAATGGTAAGCGGTCAACTTGATGTTCTATAACATGATTGACGCGTTTTGCGTAATCTATGTTTTTATTAAAGATCCATTTCCTTCTTCCATTTATAATTATGACGGGCTCTCTCCTATTGTTCAGGACAGTTTCATAATAACGAATTGCAATTCGTTCTGATCGTTCTGCATTATGTTTCAACATACGGCGTGCATGTGTTTGTAATACATGCACCTTTTCGCAAAAAATAGGATCAGTTATTAGGTTGACAATTTCAATTGGTAATTGTCTACATAATAACTGCACTGTAACAATCCATGACATATACTTAATTTACTTAACGATCAGAACCAGCCGGACGAGGACCTGCAAGTTGTTCGGTGCGTGCTGAACGTTCCTTCATCATTTTTTCAAGTTCCTTTTGATCGAATTTCTTACCGCGAGTCTCGGTACGTGACTTATCACCGGGGTCCCAGTCAAACTCGTCATGTTGTTCAACCACAGCATCGGGATCTGCTTCATGCGAAGCACTAAATTGATGCAAGGAGGATGGATCAACGTTTGCTTCGGCTAAAGGAATTCCGGGTGGTTTCTGTGAGTTACGATGGGAAACTGGAACGGGTGGTTGTATATCTTTTAGAGTATCGATCGCAGACGAACCATAGTAAATCTTCTTTGTATCCACGGCGACAAGTACAGGTGTGCCATCTAGCCACTGTGGGACAGGACTACCATTCGCCAAAATGGTATTGAGATTTTCGACACGTACCATTTTTTCAAGATTGGAGTTGTTATTTATAATACGCATACATTGTTCCGATCCCGGGCACAACTTGCCGTTGTCGTGCTTTGCGTGCCCAATATACAAACGATAGCTCATGTTTACTATACCTTAAATATTTTTATATTCTCTATAGTAAATAGCAAACATGGATGCAGTTCCAATTACTCGTTATGATTTCGCAAGTCAGTTTCCACGACACGGAACATTTGCTGCAATCGGTAGACGTGCATGCGGTAAGTCTAGACTTATTTTAGATGTTATGTATAACTTAAGAGACAGATTTGATTTGGGCATTGCATTTACTACAACCACACCAATGGCAGAGGCACTTGCTGAAATTATGCCACGCGGGTGTATCTTTACGGAATTTAATGTTGATCGCATTAAAACGCTTCTTGATGAACAAGAATTAATGATGGCACGGAAAAAACCACGGTCGGTATTTTTACTATTAGATGATTGTGGGTTTGATACAAAATCTATGAATAGTGCCCCGATGAAAGAACTTTTTATGAACGGACGACACAAATATATTACATTTCTATGTGCGCTACAGACACCAATGGCCCTAAAACCCGATATGCGTATGCAAATTGACATTGTTGTTGCATTGAAGGAGAACCAAGTGGCAAATCGGAGACGTTTACACGATGCATTCTTTGGAGTTATACCCAGCTGGCATGATTTTGAGAGATTATTCATGGCATTTACACAGAATTACGGTGCACTTCTTGTTGATCAAACTGTACAGTCTACTGACCTTACAAAGGTTATTTATCACTACAAGGCCCAGATTGATCTTCCTAAATTTGTATGCATTTCCAGAAAGTATGTCAAGATATGGGAACAGATTAAGAAATCACAACGGGAAGTTATGATGCTAAAGGAAAAGAAGATTGACGAAGAACGGAAACAGAAACTCGTCGAGACAGCAAAACAGCGCGGCGAAAAAATTAGACAAGTTCATACGGCAGTAAATGCTCGTAATGGTGACCCAAATGCAAAAATTGTATTAAGTAGTTTTTAAGTAGTGTTTAAGTAGTGTTTAGTTTAGATGGGACAATCTTAATTACGGTATCCTTTAGCCGTTCCTGATTTTTTTCAAAATGTTTATAATCACATACGTGATTCATTAAATGTCCGTTGCAATATACATACCCACATTTACACATAGCACTGATTGTTGCCGATAAGGGAAGTTTTTTGTTACAAGTATGGCACCTGCAAGACATATTCATTATTCCCCGTTTATTTATCTGCACTTAAAATAGAATCCTTCTCGTATGTGAGAATTATATGATCAGATTACCTCCACGTAATCTTAAAACGAGATGAATCGTCGATTCTTTTTGAATGTTATAGTCCTGTAGTGTTCTCCCATCTTCTAATTGCTTACCTGCAAATATTAAACGTTGTTGATCTGGTGGAATTCCTTCCTTGTCTTGAATCTTTGCTTTTACATTATCTATAGAATCTGACGATTCTACTTCTAGTGTTATGGTTTTTCCGGTGAGTGTCTTTACAAATATCTGCATTTATTTTAACACAATAAAAAATAACATTTTAATAAAAGTACTAATGTAACGTAATTTCACGTTCCGTGATGTCATGAAGCGCTATGCATATCTTTGCAGTCAAAGTCCCCCGAATGGCATTCTTTTCTTCAAGATGAAGAGCAATTAATTCGATCTTGAATTTATAAAGATACTTTTTACTTGCTTCATGACGAGTGGTGTGATCATCATTATAATTACGTTGAATCGCGTCAATCGTCTGTTTATTGTGTATAATATCGTTCAATTGCGCTCTATCAAATTTTTTCGAATACTTCAAAACCAGATCCTGTGCTCTATTGAAAATGATATGGTGTGCCAATGCATACATATCGGCCGTGCGGCTGTCGTCGCTGTCGTTTAGTTCTGCTATGAGATTAGGCAATAGAGAACTAATTATTGACAGTACTTTAAGCTCAGAAACATACGTTTTATCAGTACCACGCGTCCGCAAGAATGGGACTGTCATGTGAAACAATATGGGGTACTTGCAACGCGTCTACCTCTCTTACTACTTCCCATTCATTATTTGTTGGGGGGGGTATAGTAATTGGAGAAGTGACTGTCATTGCAAGTACCCCAACGCCTACAATTGGATGCACACACGACGTTAGTAAAAGACTTGCACTGATGAATCCTACATCCTTCACCATGCCCCTGAGTTCATGCAAGTAAGCAGTAGAAGCCCGAGTGTTAGTAGCGCTAGCTATATATTCGGCCGCCTTTCCACTTACCTGTAAGCCAGGGGCAATTATGTTAATATCTTGTGAAGGTGTAACTAAATATCCATACATGCTTGACATTATTCCAGGAAAAGTTATTGCACAACTAACCACCGTTGCCGAAGATAGAACAAAGAACGCGAGGAGAAAGTTCATGAATGGAGATCGAAAGCACATGTTGTTCTTGTTGTTCTTGTTGTTGATATGGCGCAGCACCCACAGGTAGGTTCTCTTGTTTACATTATGTAGGATAAAATAGTTTTTTGGTAACAACATGTACATTCCCTAAGTATCTCATGCGCGACTCGCTTGTCTTTGTCTCAATGCTTCCAGTTTAATAACGCTCGCTGTTGCTCTCGATGCTTGTTCCGCCTTGGACATCTGAAACTGTTCACCATATGCTTTCGGATGTAGTACGAATTTCTCTGGTTCTATTGGTTTTACAGGACCAGCACCTGGCTCTACGGTGAGATGTGGACTAATCTGTTGTATGTATAGCTCATTATCTCCACGTTTATCACGGATATTCAAATATCCGCCAAGTAAATACACAGCAAACATTGCAGCAAGTGCGATTAAGATTATAAAGAAGATTGACATTTTATATATACATAACAAAATTAGAAAAAGCACATATATACAAAGAATGCAAGTGTAAAAAACGCAAGCGGTACAATTCCACCAAACAGACCAATTAAGTGAAACATACGATACGTACGAATTGGGTAACGATCCGCACCTAGAATCCATAGAATTCCAGACGCAATTCCATATGGATCGTAAGTAAGACTATTCTCGGTGCGATAGTGACGCTGTACCGCAAGCGGCATACGTGGCGCAATCATACTCGTCTGAGTGTATACGACGGTGTCATGTGCACCAACGGAATATGGCATGCGCATAAGTGCCGCACGTGTCTTCTTTGAGTAAATCATGGCGTGCGTGAGTCCACCCGAAATTACACGTAGTGTACCAAGTGGACCAGGACAGCTTAAATGCATAAGAGCACCTAGACTTACGCCATCGGCATTACCACTTAGCGCAAGTACTTCGACATATGCAAGCTCCAGTGGTGATGCACAAAATTCACAATCATCTTCAAGAATAACAACTGGATTGTCATTCTCCTGCTCTAACATACAAATAATCTTATTGGCATGAAGCAAATCAGCAGTTGTATTGACAATACCTTCTTTTTTTCCCGTTTTATATCCGTGATTAATAAGAATTTTGGCTGTTTTTGTTAAACGCGCATTCTTGAGCTGAGTAATTAACCCGGCGCGGCGCTTTGAGTTTGCCATTGTAATTACATAAAGAGAATCAATTGTGTTGAATACCGGTTTGTCTGTAATGTGTACGTTATATAGTTCATATGCATCGTTTTTAAAAGAAACATCAATGTGTTCATAATCAACTGAAGACATATCGTTAATGTGCATACTTATATACTTGTATATTATACCTTCTTTACACGTTTTGGGGAAACGTAATGTGACACATACAACTGAACAAACAGAACAAAATAAGAAGCATACATCATAAGGCCCAGGATAGAGTTTACTAAACTCGTATAACATGGCACGTCAAATGTAACATATAGCATTGCTGCAAGTGTTACAATAAGACCAATCACCATCTGTAAGATCTGAATTGTTGTAATAAACTTGGAGAACTTCTTGGCAAACTTCTTTGCAGCAGGACTATATTGTGTCATTGCAAAATAAAGATACATCAGTGAATGAACAAAATAATTCATAGTTGCGAACCAGATACCACTACCAATGCGAACAGAATATGCATGCCAACAATAGAGAAGAACCGTTAGATGATGATACCAATGAAGGAAAATTACTGGATTCTTACGAATCAGGAGAAAGAATGTATCTACAAGTTCAACCATCTTGGAATAAATAAAGAGCCATACGAAAAAACCAACATTTCCATTTCCATAATACGCCCCGGTATTGCATACCGTGGAATAAAACCCATGGACAAACAAACCATTTTCTTCGTCAAAGAGATGATATGGAAGTGTAAAGTATACGCCGATAAATGAAAAGAAAGAAAGAAAGAGATTCCATGCAATAATGTACTTGTTGGCGCGAATTGGCGCGCGACCGCCGTCTTTTGGTCCCATATACTTTTTTGTACCGGCAATCATCAATAAATAGCACAGACAAAATGTAATTGGAATGCACCAATTTGATGAAGTAAAATGAATCATACGCCATCCATCAAAAATATCGATATGCTTCTTAAACTGTGGAATGTCGTATCCAAAATCACATTCACGTGGTAGAGATGGAAATAGCAATTCATTAATCGGAGTATGAATTAGGGTTGGCCAATTGTGATAATGGCATGTTGTTGAATGATAAATATCAGACTGATTGTTAAGAATAAGATCCCTATACTTACCAAACATATAAATAAACTTATTTTATAGGTATAAGAGTAGAACTATGCCAGACCTCAGTATCACCAGACAGTCTATTCTATATAAACTTAATATGATTGCATTCGTACTTCATCTTATACTTGCTATCGTAACGGGTACGGTTGGAAATATTCATCTTTCACCGCCCATTTATAATACAAAGGTAACATTTACATATAACAGTAGCGATACTGGATTTTACCTAGATCCATATTATGTTTCATATGGCGGATATCCAATTACTGCATTGACATTAGTATTCTTTGTCATTACTGCATTCTTCCATTTAGCCAACGCAACCTTTTTAAATGATATATACATTTCATCACTTGAACTGTGTTTTACACCAACTCGTTGGATCGAATACTTTATAACGGCGTCCCTCATGTCATGTACAATTGCATATTTGACTGGAGCACGATCGGTTCTTGTCATTGTTGGTGTATGTGGTCTCATTGCGTCAACAATGTTATTTGGTTTCATGTCTGAACTCTACAATCGACCAATGGAAAATGTTGATGCATGGGAACGTACTACGTTTCTTAAGAGATCGATACCACACTTTCTTGGTTATGTACCATACATGTTTGCATGGTTTATTATTCTATATTCCTTCTTTGGTGGCGGTGGAACATGTGCTGCGCCAGCATGGGTGTGGATCATTATCATGGGACAATTTATTCAATTTTCACTATTTGTTATACCACAACTGTATCAACTAAAAAACCCACCGTCTAAATTTGTACGTGGCGAATACATCTTTATATTTCTATCGTTCTTTGCAAAAGCAACCCTTGGAATCAATCTACTTGCCGGGGGGATTACACTTGAGAATTTTGACGCGGGTGTAATTGATTCAAATACAACATGTGATGTTGTTGATTTAGCTTGATTACTACAACGTATAACGACACGCACACGCACTTAACCCGCCAATTAAAAATCCTACAATCACATCAGGTGGATGATGCCAGAAATCGTGAATTCGACTTGCACCCACGAATAAAAATACAAAAGCAGATAGAAGTGTTACAAGAAATAGCAACTTGTCGATAATTATCGGTACGTTATTCTGGGCGCGCAGAACTGTACGAATGTCATTCATCGATAAAATAAGATAGACAAAGACTACAGCAGCACTCGAAGAATGACCCGATGGAAATGATCGCCGGCCTTTTTCAAAATTAACCGTACAAATGCCAAGATTATTGTCCCAACCACATCCGTCATAAAAATTCGGACGAAATGCTCCGATATAATCCTTCCCGAACGCAACAATGAAATCTTGAATCATGTATGCAAGTCCATATGCCACTAACGTATGAACAGCAGACTTCCATTTATACAACTCGGCATATGCACCAAACCAAGTTACTGCAATAATTACAAAGGTACCAAATGAATTAATTACGGCAAGAAGACTTGTCGTCACGGTTTCTTCAATAAGAGGATGATCATATCTAAAATCTTTAATGAGATGCGTTTCTCCATTAATTGTTATGGTTTGATATGGTACCATCTCTTCGTTTATAATAAATGTCAAGGGGATACATGCCATCATAATCACATAAATCATAGGCATAACATATTCACATTGTAAAAACATACGAATAATATTTAGTATCATGAGCTGCGATTATATTTTCTTTGGTATTATATTAAATTATATAATGTCTGTCTTCACCATACCATCCGATACCATTCAATTACCAAGTGCTCCGTCGCAAAAAATAGAATATACGCCCAATTTTGGTATTCGTAAACTATTTGTTATTATTGTTGTTATTGGAATCATTTCTGCACTTGCAGTTGCAGCACTCATGTATCAACACGGTGATACCCAAAAATCTGGTATTGTTTTGATGACAGCTGGAGGAATTGGTCTACTTACAATGATAATATCTGCAATTGGAAAAGCGAGATCGTCTACACATGGATAGAATTACAATTCCAGGTAATCGGCTGCTATAGCATTCAACGTGTCATTGGAGAATCTCGATCTCTCGGCGACCTCCCGGAGTCGTCTCGCTTCGGCTTCGATACCATCTACATCAGGAGCAACTACTTCTCCATTCCTTATCGCGGCGTCTACCTCGTCCATAATATCGCCACTGTAAAACCGCGGGTTCTTCATTTGGGCTTTTCCACTAACAAGCACAATAATTACTGCAACTAATGTTAGTGTAAGTGCAACGGATAACCCAACGATAATATAATCTTTTGTATCCATATTTTAAACTATTTCTTTATATAAAAATAATATTTTTTTTAATTCAATGTGGTACAATGCAATTATTCTAATTGTCAACAATCTTACAAATCATAATATCCATGTCATAATGCGCTGAAAATTCACGACTACGTACGACTAAATCATACTCGAGATATTCGTCATCTGTAATTGCAATATATTGCTTGGCATGTTCACCTGTACCGACATAATACAGTTCATCTTCATCCAAATCTTCCTTTAGTGGGTACTGTTCCGCGGTGATTGGAGTAAATAACGGATCGTCTAGTGCGAGAAACATGTTATATGCCCGAATCTCCTCCTTTGATGGGGGAAGTAGACCATTATTCTTGTAGAATGGAATAATGTATAGATCAAATAGTAAAAAAATTGCGTAAAAATTAAAAATGTGAGTAAGACCTGTAATTGTCGGTAGATATACATCCGACATGTCCTTGTGCAACACAGACAGCGAAGATGCTTCGAATAAATCAGGAACAAATGCATATGGACGCATATGCGTTGTATGCGTTGTATGCATATAACGAGTCGATCCGATAAAGCTAGTCGCAATACATACGGTTAAAGCTAGCATAATAGTTATGCGACGTTATTTGATACAAAGGATATAACTAATTAAATCACGCTGATAGCCGACTGATCAGTGACAGGTATCATAGCAACTGATATATTTTCAATTTCGATATACCTTTCAGTAAACCATGCATACCACACGTGCAGTGGGTACGATTTCCCTTCATTTCCATCAAAAACAAATACATTTTCATCCTCATCCATATCTACTAGCACCGCATGTGCGTCATCATCGTCATATAACGGCTCACCATCGTGTCCGTAACTTACTTGAATTACAACCATTGAAAAATGAGTGCGTGTTATTTCACTATAATTATACTTTTGCTTGAACAATTCTACATACAACATGACAGACTTGAGTACTGCAATGAAACTTTCTTCTGCTTTATTACCATCAACAAGCAGTCCGTGATCATCCATTGATTCTGGCTTGGTTGAAGTATCAAATGAAGCAATAAACGGATGAGTTAACAATGCGCCACGCGAATAAACATCATGGGTTGTTACATTTACAATATCTCGCATAGTCATAGCTGAGTATGTAAAACCCTTCCTAATTGTATACACATGATCTACACGAACTTCATTCGGTATATTTTTTAATATCAAGCCCACAAAGTTATTTTCGGGTACGCTTATTCCACATGAATTTAACACTGAAAACAACATATGATCCGGGTCACCGCCATGCTCTAAAGTAATCCCTACAGTAAACGGTCTCCATGTATTGCCTTGCTTGGCCATCTCATTTGTTCGGGCTGCTGTACTGGTATATAGATCAACTATGTCACGTGGAAGCGTTGTGGCACATACCTCAGAATTTTTAGTGGTCTTTTTTAACCATACAAGAGACTCAAGTTGCCTTTGTTGTGCACCAGTCATTGACCCTGTATGATTGGCTATATATTGGAGATACTTTAACCGTTTTTCCAGTATGTACCTTAAATAAGACGTATATATCATCAACACTGCTACAAACAAGTAACATGATCTACCAGCTTGCATTCGTAACAATAAGTCTACGTCAAAATCAACTGCACTCGAACGTCGCTTATTAAGATATGGGACTTTTTCATACGCCACATTTGGATTGAACTTGCGCGCCACCAATTCGTATATTCGGGCGTTCGTATCTGCATCTACGGCCATGGCACTGGGCGGTGGACCCAATAATTGGAACCTTTCCATCACATTTTGTCTTCGTTGTTCGTAGTCCATGGCGTCCATCCTTACTTATAGTAAACTATAAATTGTAATACGTTGTATTCGAATGGTAAGTTGTGGGCGTAAAAAATATTTTTCTGTATATATATGCTCTTGATTTATATTAGTATTGTAAAAAAATTATTTTTTTGTTTATATAACACATTGTTATAATTAATTTTGCACATATACAACCCCATACCCGATATAGAAGTAGCGAACCAGCGAGGCCATTTCAGTTAGAGTAAAGCAATCCAGCAAGACCGTTGGTAAACTTGAGAATGTTGTACGAGCGCGCAAAGACGAAGAGCTCGGAGTTCGCGTCATGCGCGGCACCGAAATCGTCCTGTAGGGTTAGCGCAAGTTCGACGGAATCTAGACGCGAGAAATTGGCCGAACCCGATGGGGTAATTGGGTCCTCTGGCGAGAGCGAGAACGAGTACGAGTAGATGTTGGTGAGGGGCGCAGACGAGTGGAACTGAAGCGCCTGTACCGCACGCCACCATACCGCCGGCTTCTGCGTGACACGCGCCGTGTTGTTAAATAGAAGCTCCGCCGATACGACTGGATCGCGACCACCAATGCCCGAGAAATTAAAATGATCACCCGCGTCCTTGTTCGCCTTACGGCGGAGGAAGTAGTAGAACTCAAGAACTGGGAAGTTGAAGTTGAGGCGCGCGGTGACGTTGTTGGACGAGACCTGCTGGAGGTGCGCCTGGTGCTGAACGATGAGCTGGGTGCCAGCGTTCGCGGTGAGCGCATCACGCTCGGCCGCCTCAAGGTGGACGTACGTGCACTCAAGGGACGCACGTAGGTGATCGTCCGAAATTGGGACGTTACGCTCGGCATGGAGGACGACGAGGTTGGAGCGCGACTTGATAATGCACGAGTTGAGCTGCGCCCACTGCACCCAGAGCTGGATGTTGTGGTAGGTCGCCGCAACAAGTGGGAACGCAAGCGATGGGTGCTTGGTGAAGTACCATGGAAGTGGGACGTAGAGGATCTGCTCCTGGCGCGAGGCCTTCATGAGCTCGGTTGGGCGGCGGAGGGTGCGGCCAATGGTCTCAGTAAGACGGCGGCCCGCGCGGCCCATAAGCTCCTCCATCGCGAAAAGAAGTTCCGACCAAATGGTATCAATAGTGGCACCACCGACCTTAAATTCCGCTCGCTTAATTAGATGAAAGCCAATAGCCTCGGTCCAATACGCATAATCAAAGTCGGGCATCTCGGTCGACTGCATCTGCGCAGCGACTGGGAGTGGCGCAGCGTTGTACTTGGCAGCCTCGTACGAGTTCTTGGCCTCAGCAATGAGCTGCTCCTTGGTGTTGAGGGACGCCTCGGTGTACGCACCCTCAATGTATGGAAGGACGTGCGATACGTCAGCCTGCGCAGCGACGTCGTTGTCGAGCGACGCGAACGACTGCTGAGTTGGCTGAACGGTGTCCGCCTGGTTCTGGACCTTTAGGCCAGGGAGGACGATCTTGAGGTACATCCACGAAAGCAAGTCGCCTTGCCTATTGACGGTAATATGCGACTCAGCACCGAACTGAACCTGGGTTGTGAATGGCTGATTGATCGACTCGAGCGCGAAAAGCGAGTGCTTCTGGTACGAAGACTTCCAGAAGGTACGTGTAGCGTTTTGTGTAAGTGCGGCGTCCATAGACCCCGTTGCAAGTAATTGCGTCAAGCTACCAGCTCCAGAACTACCACCACCAAATCCAGACATTTTGTATATATAAACTCTTTTCCTTATACTATATGTATAAGAAAAAATATTTTCAGTATAAACATACGTACGTTCTAAGTAAATTCAGATTTTATCATTTGGACAATATCACAAACAAACATTTTGTCATATTCACCTGATGTTATCATACGTTGTTTGTCTAACATCCATTCTTTCACTTCGACCCAAATCTCACCGGAAAGGGTATCTACTTCGTTTGGTTCTGTATATTCAAATACAAACCCCTTTGTTTGTTTATATTTACGGTTCAAAGTACCTGAAATTCCTGGATTATGTAATGTAATCTTATATTTAGTCATAACACGTTTAATTGCGTCGTTTATTCCGTTATAGTGTTCCCAATCTTCATCATTAATAAATTTACCACGAAAAGGCTTGTTTGTTTTCGTACCGCCACGTATACGAGTTTTATTTGTCTCTTGTGAATGCAATTTATTTCCAGCGGGCGTTATCCATTCCAAATTAGATACTGCATTGTTTGTAGTGTCTAGATCTTTATGGTTTACTTCCCATGTACTATCCCAACCAGTGGGTCGAGGTAAAAATGTATCCGCAATTATTACACTTACAAAAGGTTGCCATAGTATTCCATTGTCACTTAGAAGCCGAAAACGTTTATATTCGCCGCTACGAAATGGTGTATATGATGTAGTAGGCGACATTTTATTTCTGAATCGCCCATAGTTACTTACAAAGTATTTGCGATATCCAGCAACGGAAATAGGCTTCCATAGTTCATTATCTAATATATATGGCTCATTCAACTGCTTACCAGAGAGTCGATTTTCGGGACATGTTCTATTATTTGCTTGTTCGGTTGGGTTTGCGTAACGCAAGTTATCAATCCTATTTGGATATTCGTCATCTAATCCAGTTATATGATCAATTGAATTTTGCCCAGGTTTCCGTGGAAAGTCAAATGCAACACCTTGTACTTGATGTACAAAAAATGCCATCTTTTTCTCACGATGTGTTGTACCAAAAACTGGATATCCATACCGATCACGAGATGGCGTACGAACTATACCAAATTTATTACGTACGCGGCCATATGACGATATATGTATATTGTTATTAATAGATGTAGGTGCCATATTGTATATGCACTTATTACAGAACCAATATCACAAATCTGACACATATTTCATAATAAAATATATCACATAAATAAATGGAAAAACGTAGATTACTCATAGCCATTTTGGCATTGGTCGTGATTAATATAATTTCGATAACAATGAAAAACTACACTGTCGCCATTGTATTCAGTTCATTATGTATCGCATATGTTCTATTGAGTATGCTAACATCAACAGTAATGAATCGTCGCCAAAGGGCGAGATTTAACCCACTTGGTGATGCCGCTGCAAAATTACACCCGAATCCAGGTGATACATCTCGAATCGAACCGCGATACAGGGCACCAAACGTAACTGCAGATGATCAAGATACCCAACCAAGTATGGCTGCGGTTGATACATCTCTGTTTCCACGATACAGGGCACCGAATGTAACTCCAAATGATCAAGATGCCCAACCAAGTATGGCTGCGGTTGATACATCTCTGTTTCCACGATACAGGGCACCGAATGTAACTCCAAATGATCAAGATGCCCGACCAAGTATGGCTACGGTTGATACATCTCTGTTTCCACGATACAGGGCACCGAATGTAACTCCAGATGATCAAGATACCCAACCAACAATGAGACCAATTCGACCTTCCATTATCTCGAATCTAAGACCAACCAGTCTTGACAATAATAGATGGTCGACTGGTTCGTATGATGATGTGGGTGAACCTGGAGGATGGGATCCATTAAGACAGGGGGTATCTGATCTTGATAAGTTTATGGAAGCAGAAAAGATCAACGGACGATCGAGCTTTGATACAAGATTATCACTATCTGACCAAGTAAACTCATTCTTTAACAAAACAAGGAACTATTCGCCCGCTCATTTTGCTGGGGATTCTTCGCGACCAAAAGACGCTTAATCAATATGTTTCGTTTCGACATGTGGGGAAGTGACACGCCAATGCTATATCTAAATATCACACATGAATTATGTGCATTTGTACCATTTAAGCATACAATGGACATTTATGTAAAATGCCAAGGCGGAACACATTGGGGATATAATGACGGATACAATCCACCACCAACAGATGATGAGTTTCCCCCAGAAACCCGACGGATTCGTGACTGGGAGTGGTTTATTAAGCTAGACGATGGATATTCACACATGACACAAATCAGTTGTTGTCATCGCACAATCCATGGTAATAAATTCGAAATCACGACAAAAAAGAACTATAGGCGTCAGGGTATGTTCAATCCTCATCTTGATGTTAGCTACGATGTTCAGAATCCAGAAGCATACCGCGAGGCACTTAATCACATTATGGAAACGGCTCGCAGTGAAAACCTGCGTCGTACCGAAGAAGTTGATGTTTCTCTAAATGGAACAATCAGTCTCTATCGAATGGATAGATATTCATATTCCCATAAAACCACACTTCGTGTTAATCAGCCTTTTTTTGCACTACTTGATGAAAACGTTCGTCGATTTGTTGAAGAACACCCTGAGGGGCGCGATACATTAGAAGAACTATAGTAATATTGTAATTAAAAAAATAAATATTATAAAAATTAAATATTATAATCCATAGTAACGATCGCACGACATAAATCCATAAAACTTAACATAATTCCAATCAACCACATAATAATGATAAAATGAACAACAACACTTACGAGATAGTTTGTAAGTAGAGTAAATATGCGACGTGGTTGTACTACTCCATCGTCGGTAATTTCAATATAAATTGGCAAATCAACGTCAAACGGTTCTCTGCAATTTGGACAAGTATATATATCTTTTTTGATACACTCATCAATGCATTCTTTACAGAAATTATCATTATGGATACATTTTATACGCGCATCGTTAACTGGCGGGTTAGACATACAAATAACACATTCATCGGCGCTTTCGGTCATCATGTATTCAACGGGCCATTTCAGAAGATACCGGTGCCCCATCACGAGCGGAACCAACCATAAAATTCCCCGAAGGTGTTTGGTTTGCAAATGCAACCGATGGAAGACATTCAATAAAACAACACGCACATAGTGGCGATGGGAGTAAATCTCCCATTGATTCGGTTGGGAGAATCTGGTATGTGTTGCGACAGCAAAGGCATTTATCTGTACCAAAACATGGATTCTTAAAATCACGTGTTAAACCAAGGAGACAGATACCAACTCCAACGGTAATACTATTTTCCGTCTTTGTCACTTCAAACGCGTATGGAGCAAGAGACATGTCAATGCAACATTCGTGAGTTAGGCAAATGCACTGTCCCTTCTTGTTACAACAAAGGGTTACGTCATTAATATCAATCGCCCGATAACAGCAAAAGCAGGCGTCACATACGACACCACCTTCGGTTCCCATAACTTCAGTTAGTCTCTTCATATTTCCAGATGGGTCATTTACAATGTTCTTAAGTGTAGTTGCGAGATTGTTGGTAAAGGTATTTTCGGTACTCATTCTTTGATATAGACAATCTAAAATTATTCATATGTACAACTATCGGTCACGCCGTCTTAAAATTCGCCGTAATTATAATGAAAAGCGTAAGTATCTCAAGGCAAAACCAATTAAAAAGAAGAGTAGGGTCCCGTTACCCGAACCGACTGAACGCATCAATATCCCCAAGGCCATTCGCGAACAGATTTGGGAGAATTCTTGTATCGTCGTACAAGGATACAAGACACTAAGCATCGTATGCCCGATTTGCAAGAGGGAGTCGGAACGTAAACATTGTCATCTTGCTCACAAAACATCGCTTCACAACGGTGGAAGTAACTCGCAAAACAATCTATTTTATATTTGTAGTCAGTGTAACCAAAGTATGGGTACAATGAATGCGGATGAATACAAGGAGTTTTATTATTATTAACATTGTATAAATCACAACAATACCTATCATAATATATAGATTTTATCTACACATAGTAAGACCAGATAATCACTTTATACGAATATGCTATCTATATGTTTTGCAGCGATTTTATCGTGCAATGATCAGCCACCTAATATTATCGAATCCATATCACACAAGTATAACGTCGAGTTAACCTCATGCGACGATGTTAAGTCAAATGGATATTGTTCCACTTCAATCGCTCAAGAACTCTGTTGTAAGTCATGTGCAACACGCCGTCGCCTTCAACCTGGTATGACAAAGCCATCACCATCACCATCAGCGCCGCCACTGCCACCACATCAACCATCATATCTTAATACACTCACACAGGGAAATTCGTGTACGACAAACAATTGCGTAGAAGTTAACGAAGCTGCATGCAGGGCTCATGCGTTGAGCAACAGTATGGAATTTGTTGTTAATACATTTCCGTTTACAAACACGCATTGCAGAATCATGCCTTCTGAAATGAACTCATATGTATCTTGGGAACCACCTGAACTTTCATCTTCATGTACATCTAACGGATGTATCTGCTTTTGTGGTATTCCACCTCCTATGTCTCCGATGCCACCAATGAACCCACCGTCGCCACCATCCCCACCGTCGAATCCACCGTCTAATCCACCGCCGCCAACTCCACCAATGTCTCCCCCAAATGAACCGCCATTTTCACCTCCAAATACACCTCCACTAAATCCACCAAATCCACCAAATTCATCACCGAGTGTACCGCCCCATCCTCCAATTCTACCACATTCAACTAACGACGTTACATTTGCAGTAACTGGCAGTGCGAATTGTGCCCAAGATTTACATTATGGACAGTGTGATAATTTACTATCAAAGAACTCAACTCCGTTCTTTTGCACAAATTTCGCTGATATATCTCACAACGAATGGGATCAAGAATTTTATGTACACGATATACTTCAATACACAATTAACTGGAAGTTTCTAGATGACATTAAGACAATCAAAGAACGATTTTTGAATGCACCGTACAATGGTGAAACTGTACTCTGGACAGTTACTCCCGGGCAGAATAACACAGTTTCATTAAATGCATCTGACGTATATGGACCATATACCGCAAAGTGGTATTTCTCAAGTAGGGCGAGATTTCAACGTACTGATTCATATGGATATGGTTCAAAAAAGGGTGGTGGATACACATACACATATACGTACACGTACACGTATACATATACTCCACCTAAACCGAATTATGATTCAATCTTTGAAACAGATGGTAATGATTTTTCATATGATGATGGCATCTGGGGGGCATCTGATAAAAATTTAGACGGCGAAAGCCATACAAACCGGCATTATCTTGAAAATAATGACGTTGCATGGGGGCATGAAAATTCACATTCAGGAGATCATGAATGCAGTACTTGGTATGCAAATGGAGTCGGTTATGAATCCGATCACATCAAAAGTGTAATGATCGCAAGGGCACTTCAGTTTCCACCGTCGCCGCCTATGCCACCAAACTCACCATTACCGCCAGTATCCCCACCTGATCCACCACCGCCTCCGCCTCCACCACCACCGCC